>Garnier_p2__coassemble_1044_pt1 | contig 40152 bp, 36 predicted proteins | sample Garnier_p2__metabat2_low_PE_022 | metagenome-assembled genome bin Garnier_p2
ACTAAGTCTCAATTAATAGCTTAATTAATATGTCCAATATTTTGGGTGCATATCAAAATGGAGAGTAAAAAACTCTCCATTTTTTATTATATTAATCTTTACGAAGCACAGAAATAATAATACCCACAACTAAACCACAGATAGAAGGAACAATCCAGCCCATACCCATATTAAAGAATGGTAATATTGTTTGATAAAGTTGAAGAATTCCTTGAATCATAGGAACTGTATTTAGACCAAATGGTAAAGCATTGAGCATATCACCAATAGCTGCAAGTAAAGTAAATATAGTAGTCATTAAATATACATAACGGTGATAACCAAAAATAGCACTGATAAAAGCTAATAAAATTAAAGTGATAGCTAATGGATATAAAAGCATTAAAATAGGAATTGCAAGATAAATAATACTTGTTAAGCCAACATTAGCAATTAAGAAAGAAACAATAGTAAAAATAAAAGCATATGTGCGGTAGTTAAAAGATTGAGGATATAATTCACTAAATGTAGCAGAGCAAGCAGTGATAAGACCAATAGCTGTTTTTAAGCAAGCAATAGTAACAGTAAGTGCTAAAAGAACATGGCCAAAAGAACCAAAATAATAAGAAGAAATTTGCGCAAGAGCAATACCACCATTAGCAGATAAAGCAAATTCGCCAAGACTGCAAGCACCAATATAAGCTAAGAAACTATAAATAATACCCATTAAAATCAAAACAACAATACCAGCTTTTAAAGTACCATAAGCGACATCTTTAGGATTTTTTAAACCTAAATCATGAAGAGTATGAATTACGATAATACCAAAAGCTAAAGAGGCAAGGGCGTCCATAGTGTTATAGCCTTCAGTAAAGCCTTTAAATAAAGCATCATGTTGATAAGCTTCTTGTACAGGCATAGTACTAGGGTCACCCATAGGATTAATTATGGCGGTAACCATTAAGATAGCAAGAAATATTAAAAAGAGTGGATTTAAAATTTTACCAATCCAAGTAAGGATTTTTCCAGGTTTTAAAGCAAACAATAAAGTAAGCACAAAGAAAATTAAAGAAAAAATACCTAAATATATATCTTGCATAGAAGCATCGATATGACTTGCAAAGCCAATTTCAAAAGAAACAGCAGCAGTACGAGGAATAGCAAATGCGGGCCCGATAGTAAGATATAAAAGAACAGTAACAAAATGAGCATATGGTTTATTAACACGACTAGCTAAATCAAATAAACCTTCACTACGAGAAATACCCATAGCAATAATACCCAAAAATGGAAGACCGATAGCGGTAATCATAAAGCCAATATTGGCAAACCAAACATTACTACCAGCTTCTTGACCTAAATGTACAGGGAAAATTAAATTTCCTGCACCAAAGAACATACCAAATAACATAGAGCCTACTAAAATATATTGAGACGTAGATAAAGTTTGTTTCATAAAAAATCCCACCTTTAAGTTTTTTATTTTTTATTTGACTTTTAACCGAATAAAGAAATTTGGTCACTTTCTTGTAAATTATCTAAGCAACCATGTTCGCGTAAGCGTTCAAGAATAGGTGTAGACAAGCTAGCACGTTTTTTCAAATCATCAATGGAAGTGAATTCACCTTCAAGGCGTGCTTGTACAATATTATTTGCAGCAAGTGCACTTACTCCAGTTAGTGCAGTGAATGGAGGTAATAGAGATTTTTCATGAAGAATAAATTTATCGGCATTAGATTTATATAAATCTACTTTTTCAACAGAAAAACCACGAAGATACATTTCCCAAGCAAGCTCTAAAACAACTTGGAAACCCTTATCTTTTACAGATAATTTTTTTTGCTTTTCTAAGTTTATAATATCATCAAGTTTATCACGAACAGCTTTTTTGCCTTTAGAGATAATATCGGCATCAAATTCAGCAGCACGAATTGAAAAATAAGCAGCATAAAATGCAAGTGGATAGTGTACTTTACAAAAAGCAATACGATAGGCCATCATAACGTAAGCTGTAGCGTGAGCACGTGGAAATAGATATTTAATTTTGAGACAAGAGTCGATATACCAATCAGGAATACCGCCTTCTTTCATTATTTTTATATCATCCTCACTGAGACCTTTACCTTTACGTACTTTTTCCATAGTTTTAAATGAAAATAATGGATCAAGACCACTATGGATTAAGTGCATCATGATATCATCACGACAAGAAATAGCATCAGATACGGTACATGTACCGCTAGTGATTAAATCCTGAGCATTTTCTAACCAAACGTTAGTACCGTGAGAAAATCCACTGATACGAACTAAATCACTGAATTTTTTGGGTTTTGTATCATCTAACATTTGACGAGTAAATGGTGTTCTAAATTCGGGAATACCAAAAGTTCCTGATGTTGCACCAAGTTCTTCAGCAGTTACACCGAGTGCGTCTGTAGAAGAGAAAATACTCATAGTAGCAGGGTCATCAAAGGGGATACTTCTAGGGTCACGGTGAGTGATGTTTTCTAACATTTTAATTACTGTAGGGTCATCATGACCGAGAATGTCAAGTTTTACAAGTCGGCTACTGATTGAATGGTAATCAAAATGTGTAGTAATAGTATTAGTTTCATTATCGTCAGCAGGTCGTTGAATTGGTGTAAAATGATGTACGTCCATATTACGAGGAATAACCATAATACCGCCTGGGTGTTGTCCAGTAGTACGTTTTACACCAGTACAGCCATTTACTAAGCTATTAATATAAGCGTCACGTTTTTTGATACCTTTTTCATCAAAGAATTTTTTTACATAGCCATAAGCTGTTTTATCTGCAACAGTGGCAATAGTTCCTGCACGGAATACATTATCTTTACCGAATAATTCTTCAGTATATTTATGGGCAACTGGTTGATAATCTCCAGAAAAATTCAAGTCGATATCAGGTACTTTATCGCCATCAAATCCCATAAAAACGGCAAAAGGTATATCATGACCATCTTTAATCATTGGTGTATTGCAATATGGACAATTTTTATCAGGCATATCAAAACCGCAACCATAAGTACCATCTTCAATAAATTCACTATGACGACAATGTGGACAGCGCCAATGTGGTGGAAGAGGATTTACTTCAGTGATACTAGTCATTGTAGCTACAAAAGATGAACCAACAGAACCCCTTGAGCCAACAAGATAACCGTCATCAAGTGATTTTTTTACTAATTTATGTGCGATTAAATATAATACTGCAAAACCATGGCCGATGATAGAATTTAATTCAAGTTCTAATCTATCTTGGACGACTTTTGGTAGATTTTCACCATATAGTTCACGAGCTTTGGCATAAGACATATCATGAATTTCTTCATCAGCACCTGGTATCATTGGAGAATATAATTCATCAGGAATAGGCTTGAATACTTCTACCATTTCGGAAATTTTTCGAGGATTAGTAACAACTGCTTCGTAGGCTAATTCTTCACCTAAATAAGTGAATTCTTTGAGCATTTCTTCAGTAGTACGTAAATATAATGGCGGTTGTTTTTCAGCGTCGTCAAAACCTTTTCCTTTCATTAAAATGGCACGATAAATACTATCTTTAGCATTAAGAAAATGTACATCGCAAGTAGCAACAAGCATTTTGTTTAATTTTTTAGCAAGCTCAGCTACTTTTAAATTTATATTGATTAAATCTTCATCAGTTTGAATATCAGGGAAATTATCACTGCGGATTAAAAAGGCATTATTACCAATAGGTTGGATTTCAAGATAATCATAAAATGAAGCAATTTCTAAAAGCTTTTCTTCAGGTTCTTTATTAACAATAGCACGGATTAATTCACCAGCTTCACAAGCTGAACCGATGATAACCCCTTCACGGAGCTCGGCAATAATTTTTTTCGGAAGACGAGGTCGTGATTTATAAAGGTATTTTAAATGAGATAAGGAAACCATTTTATAAATATTACGAAGACCAATAGAATTTTTTGCAAGCATAATAATATGATTAGCACGACGTTGTTGGTAATTGTCGCCAGTTAAATATCCTTCAATACCATAAATAACTTTGATGTCTTTTCCTTTGGCTGCTTTCATAGCTTCAGGGAATGCTTGAACTACACCATGGTCAGTAATAGCAATTGCTGGCCAGCCCCAGCGAACAGCCGTATCAATTAAATCTTTAGCTGAAACAACGGCATCCATATTACTCATATGTGTATGAGCATGGAGTTCAACACGTTTTTCGATAGAACGGTCTTCTTTTTTTGGTAGCTCGGCTAAACAAATATTAAGTGGCATCATAATATAATCATTGAGATAGGAATCAAAACGGATAGAACCTTTGATTTTTACTATATCAGCCTTACTTAAAGCAGAATTTATTTCTGTAAAGTCATCTTTATTTTTCAAAAATACTTTACAAGAAATACCATCTGTATCATCAGCTAAGTCGAAAGTTAAAAGATTTGTACCAGTATTGAATTCACGACTATTAATATTAAATATGCGACCACGAAGAACAATATTTCGCATTTCACCATCAATTTGGGTAATATCGATTGGTTCTTCAGGAATATTATCAATCATTAATTTGCGGTCTGTTTTACGGCGAAATTTTGGTGATTGATTTTGTGAATTCTCACCAGTAGTATTATGAGAAGTTTTATTAGAATTAGTGTGATTATGAATAGATTTTTGGGCTTGTTGTTGTAATTTACGAAGATAAGATTCAGGATCAAAATCTGCTAAAGTGTCGTTAGTATCAATATTCGTAGGATATTGTTCTACTCGACAAATAACTTTACATGGACAGTGAACCATGGCTTGTACTGATGCAGAAATTGTTTCTTCGATATTATGAGAACGTAAAATATCTTCAATGTGACCGCCTTTAAAATCAATCATGATTTTATTGCCATCAACACTGTAGGTAGCTTGATTTAAAATCGTAAATAAATTAGGATGACCATTAGCTGCATTCTGAACAATAGTAGGCCAATGACGAGCAACCTCTTGAGGTAAATCAATAATATCTTGGTAAAAAATTACTTTGGCAATATTACATTTTTGTGAGATATATTGAGAGGCCTTAGCTAAAAGTTCATCGGGAATACCATTATAAGTCTGCATAAGAATTTCCCAAGAATTATTATTAACATCAATTTCAACATGTTTAATACTAGCTTCTTGCATAATTTTTTGTTCTTGGGGTGCTATGGGCATACTAGATAATAATTCACGAAATTTATTTCCACCATTTTGAGGTAAAATTAAAAATTTCTTTGTCATGATAAACCTCGGTTTTAAGAAAAACGACCTAATTTAGGTAATTGAGTAATACTTAAATGAGCGGTACTATTTAATAATTCTAAATTAATTTTGTCATCATAAAAAGCAACGATATTTACTGCAGTATTGTCTTGACGTAAAGTCCAAATGTAGCGTAGTGGCATATGAAGTACATAAGCAAGTAAAGTACGGAGAATACCACCGTGAGCAGTAATTACAATTGTTTCATTAGGGTGATTTTTTACAATTTCAAGTAAAGCTTCTACGCCACGTTGTTGTACTTCTTTAAAAGATTCACCATTAGGCATAGTGATAGCGTCAGGATTATCAAACATTGTATCGATTTCAATAGGCCATTTTTTATGAATTTCTTCATAAGTTAAACCTTCCCAATCACCAAAGCTTATTTCACAAAGGCGTTTATCAATAGTAATCGGTACATTAAATTTTTCGGCAATGAGTTTACCTGTAGTATAAGCACGATTCAAATTACTGCTATATACTTTATCAATATGATTAACAGGGAAATTTTCAGCAAGTTTTTCAGCCTGTAAAATTCCTTCTTCAGATAATTCGATATCAGATTGACCTTGAAATTTTCCAGAAGTATTCCAAAGTGTTCGTCCGTGACGAACTAAAATAATTTTAGTCAAAAAAAAGCCTCCTTATATTTAATATTTATATTCTTTATTTATATATTTTAAATAAATGCTTTGGCAATAACAAAAATAAATAAAACGACAAATTCGCCAATTTCAGCAGTTGCCCCATAAACATCACCGGTAAGACCACCGAGTAAATTATTAATATAGCGATTGAATAAATACATAATAATAGTAGTTAAGATAAAAGCAATAGTAGCTACTGTACCTAATAATAAAGCACAAATACAAGTAAATCCAGAAGCTAAAGCCATACTTTTACTTGATGAATATTCATGAAAAGCTTTACCAAGACCTTCTTTACGAGCGTAAGGAAAATTTGTTACAGCACTACTCATACAGCAACGAGCGATAATTGGCATTAAAAATAAAGCAATTAAGCTGTTAAGTGATGAATCATGCGTACTATAAATATTTTGATTAAGCATTAAATCAGTAAACATACTGTATTTGCCAATTAAAATTAAAATTAAACAAGTAGCACCATGAGCACCTACACGGCTGTCTTTCATAATTTCCAAAATACGTTCACGTTTTCTACCAGATAAGATACCGTCCATAGTATCGGTGAAACCATCGCAATGAAGTGCACCCGTAAGAAAAATATTTAAGGCTAATAAAATAAACCCTAAAAGATGAGGAGAAAATTGAAGATTAAAACTAGGTAAAATAAAAAGTAATACATAACCAGCTAAAAGATATATTATACCTAAAATAGCACCGATTAAAGGAAAAAATTTGACACTACCACCACAAGCTTGTTCAGACCAATTTAAATCTTTTTTTAGTGTGATACGGGTAAGAAATTGTAAACCAACTAAAAAATTATTCAAAAAAATTCCTCCTTAAAATATTGCTAATAATCAAGAAAAAAGCTTATTTTATTTTCATAGGAATACCTGAAACAACAAAATAAACATCTGTAGCATTTTTAGCTATTTCTTGGTTACAAAGTCCAGCTAAATCACGATATTTTCTTGCTAGGGCATTTTCAGGAACAATGCCTGCACCTACTTCATTAGTAACAAATACACAAGTTTTATTATTGAAATTATTATTTATAGTATTTATTAGTTTTTGCATTAAAGTTTTTGCTCCATTAACTAATTCATTCATAGAATAATTTGTAGTTTGTTCACTACAAATATAATTGCTAAGGTATAGAGTAAGACAATCAAATAAAATGGTATCATGTGTTTTTAATGCTTTATTAATAGCTAAATGGGCATCAAATGGGGATTCAAATGTTGTCCAAGAACTAGGACGACGCTGTTGATGTAGTTTTACACGATAAGCCATTTCATCATCATAAATTTGTGATGTAGCGATGTAAGCAATATCTTTGCCGTGAATAGTTACATAGTTTTCGGCAAAGCTACTTTTACCGCTACGAGCACCACCTGTAACTAGGATAATTTTATTCATAAATAATAACCGCCTTTGTCTATAGATTTATTTTTCAAGTGAAGTATGTTATTCTAAATAGACAGATAAATTTTAAATAGTGAAGAGGTAGAAAGTATGCAAGTTTTTTCCTCGCTTTTGGATATAGAAAAATTGAATTTACAAAATGAAAACTTAGCTGTGGCTTTAGGCACATTTGATGGTATACATATTGGTCATCAAAATGTAATTTCACAGGCTGTAAAATTAGCTAAAGAAAATAATGGTAAAAGTGCAGTATTTACTTTTAGTAACCATCCTTTAGCCATTATAGCACCGGAAAGAAAGCCGTTGATTATAAATGATACTTTAGCTAAAATTCGAGATATTGAAGCATTGGGAATAGATTTTTTGTTTAATATTGAATTTACAACAGAACTATGCCAAATGCAACCAGAAAATTTTGTAAAGATGTTAATAAAATATTTAAAGCCTAGTTTTTTAGTTACTGGGCCTAATTATAGTTTTGGGGTAAAAGGTCTAGGTACGCCTGAGATGCTAAGCTATTATGGAGAAAAATATGGCTTTAAAGCTTATATGCAACATTTTATTTATTGCCATAATAATATGGTAAGTAGTACCGTTATTCGTAAAGCTTTAGCCGAAGGCGATTTAGATTGTGCAAATAAGATGCTTGGAAAGCCATTTAGTATAAATGAAGAAGTCATTCATGGAAAAAAACGAGGTAGATTACTAGGCTTTCCTACAGCAAATTTAGCAATAAAAGATGAGCGTGCGATGTTACCAAATGGAGTTTACGTAGTAGAAGCTTACGTAGATAATAAAAAATATCAAGCAATAGCGAGCATTGGTACAAATCCTACATTTGAAGATATCAGTCGTCGCGTAGAAGTAAATATTTTTAATTTTAATCAAAGTATTTATGGAAAAATTATTCGTGTAGACTTTTGGAAAATGTTACGTCGTGAGATAAAATTCACTTCAGTAGATGCGTTATTAAATCAGATGAAGAAAGATGTACAGCAAGCTAAAGATTATTTTGTAAATGAATAATTATAATTTATATTAAATCTATCTTTAGCTGGTTCAGCAATAGCGGATATATCAATCGTTTTGTCACGCATTAAAGGATTTTCTGTTTCATCAGTGGCATTGTCTGGAACGTATTGGGTAGTATCTTCTGGCAGTTCAATTGGTAAATTGGTAATACGAAAATTTTCAAGATATCTATCTGTTGGTTCGACATTGATGATTAATTTGATTTTATCTGGAGTAGTATAAAGATAACAAACTTCGCCGTCTACTAATTGGCGTTCAGCTTTGCCGAATAATTTTTCTATTTTATAAGGGGTCATACCACGTTTTAAATCATCATTATGATTATAAGTATCATCTACGATAATCATATCGATAACCTGTTTAGTGTCATCATTTATACCTATTTTATTGTTATTTTTATAAATGTAATAAGTGACTTTTTGTCCCCATAGATAATCAGGTTCGCTATAACGAGGAGTACCAAAGTGCTTAATCATTTGATCATAATTATCGCCAATGGATAAATTGTTATAGGATGGTTTATTTTTGGTAGGAGCAAAAGTCATACCCATAGATAGAAGGCTGATACAAAGACAAATAACGAGTAAATAAAGTCGCATATTAAAAACTCCTTTTTCGTAAATTCTATAATAAGTATAGTATAAATGTCTAAAAAAATACTGTCAAAAATTGACAAACCCCTTTAAAACCTATATAATATTTGCTGATTATAAAAAGGTAGTGTCAGGCGATTAGCTTGGCACTTCTTCTATTATTTTTAACTATTACACGAATGTGTATCTGAAAGGAAGCATAAAAATGGCAGATAAGCGAGTAGTTTTGACCGAAGAAGGCTTGAAAAAGTTAGAAGAGAAACTTGAATATTTAAAAAGTGTCCGTCGTTTAGAAGTTGCTGACCGTTTAAAAGCAGCTATCGCACTGGGCGACCTTAGTGAAAACTCCGAATATGATGATGCTAAGAATGAACAGGCTTTCATTGAAGGTGAAATTCTCACTTTAGAAAGCCAAATTAGAAATAGTGAAATTATTAAAGCAGATGATACAAATAAAGGCGTAGTACATCTCGGTAATACTGTAGTAATCAAAGATATGGAATATGATGAAGATGAAACTTACACAATTGTAGGTTCTACAGAAGCAGATACTACAGAAGGTAAAATTTCTAACGAATCTCCAGTAGGAATGGCTATTTTAGGTAAAACAGTAGGTACTGTTGTTCAAGTAAAAGTACCAGCTGGTGTATTAGAATATAAAATTCTTGAAATAAAAAAATAAGCCAGTAAGATAAATAATAGATAAAAGATAAGAAAATGTAAAAGGAGGAATTTCGTTGGCAAAACAGCATGTAGAAGAAAAACCACAAGATATTAACGAACTTATGCAGGTGCGTCGTGATAAGATGCAGGCTTTCATAGATAAAGGTATTGAACCATTTGGTAGAAAATATGATGTAACTCATCATGCACAAGAACTTTTAGACCAATTTGAAACTTTAGGTGAAGAAACAGTTGTACGTATGGCTGGTCGTTTGATGGCAGTACGTGGTCATGGTAAAGCAAGCTTTACTGTAGTTTCTGACCTTAGTGGTAAAATTCAAGCATATTTCCGCTTAGATAATCTTGGCGAAGAAAAATATGGTGAATTTAAATTATTAGATATTGGTGATATTATCGGTGTAGAAGGTAAATTATTCAAAACTCATCGTGGTGAAATCACAATAAAAGTATCTGATTTTAATATTTTATCTAAATCTCTTCGTCCATTGCCAGAAAAATTCCATGGCTTAAAAGACGTAGAAACTCGTTATCGTCAACGTTATTTAGATTTAATCGTAAATCCAGAAGTACGACAGACATTCATTAAACGTACTAAAATTATAAAATCTATTCGTAAATATTTAGATGATCGTAACTTCTTAGAAGTTGAAACTCCAGTATTGAGCCCAATTGCTGGTGGTGCAAATGCTCGCCCATTCATCACTCATCATAATGCACTTGATATTGATATGTATCTTCGTATTGCTACAGAATTATATTTAAAACGTCTTATCGTTGGTGGTATGGAACGTGTTTATGAAATTGGTCGTATCTTCCGTAATGAAGGTATTGACGTAAGACATAATCCAGAATTTACATCTATCGAAGTTTATCAAGCATATGCTGATTTTGAAGAATTAATGGACTTAGCAGAAGGTATCATTAAACAAGCTGCTATGGACGCTTGCGGTACTACAAAAATTACTTATGAAGGTGTAGAAATCGACTTAGGTAATTTCCGTCGTATTACAATGAATGATATTGTTTTAGAAACAACAGGCAAAGATTTCAGTAAAGCTCAGTCTTTAGAAGAAGCACAAGCTATGGCACAGGAATTAGGTGTAGTTGTTGATGGTAAACATTCTGTAGGTGAAGTTTTATATGAAGTATTTGATGAAAAAGTAGAATCTACTTTAATTCAACCTACTATTGTAACTCAATATCCAACAGAAGTTTCTCCACTTGCAAAACGTAATAAAGAAAATCCTGCATTCACAGACCGTTTTGAAATGTTCATTTATGGTCGTGAACTTGCAAATGCATTCTCTGAATTAAATGATCCGATCGACCAAGAACAACGTTTCATTGACCAGCAAAAAGCTCGTGAAGGTGGCGACGATGAAGCTCATATGATGGACCATGATTATATTACAGCTCTTGAATATGGTTTAGCACCAACATGTGGTCTTGGTATCGGTATTGACCGTTTAGTAATGCTTTTAACAGATAGTTCTTCTATCCGTGACGTATTATTATTCCCAACAATGAAACCAATTGACTAATTAGTTAATAAAATAAAAAAAACAGTAGATTATTGAACTGCACCCCAAAAGTTGGACAGAAAAAACAACTTTTGGAGATGCAGTTCATATCTACTGTTTTTTTATTTTATTATTAAAGAGATAATACTTTAGCTCCGTCAATAACTTTAAATCCTAATTTTGTGAAGAAGGAAGCATGGAAATCATCTGGTGCAAAAGCAAAAACAAATGGATAATCTTTATATTTAGCTTTTACTTGTGCAAGTAATTCATCGTTGATACCTTTACCACGATAATTTGGAGCAACTACAAGATAACGAACATAAGCTGTCATTTTACCGTCATCAACAACGCTAACAAGAGCAGCAAGTTCATTTGTGTCTTTATCCCAAGCAGAAACTACAGTACCTGCATTGTTGATAGCTTCAACTAAAGTTTCGCCGTATTTGGCATCTGGATTACCAGAAACAGTGAAGAAGTCTAAAAGAGTTTGGCTGGAGAAATTTTTTTCTTGTGAATAAATGATGTTCATATTTAAGATTCACCTTTCTTAATTTTTATTGATTGTTTTAATAGTGATTTTAATTCAGCTTTACGTTCTAAGCGAAGTGAAGCATCTTTGGCTAATTCAGGAAGAGTACCCCAATTGGAATATTCATCAAGATATTGACGTTTATCCGATAAAACAAAAATTTTGTTTACAGGGCGACAATATACCCATAAACGTACAGATAAATAACTATTTAAAACAGGTCCATCATCTAATAGAGCAAATGTATGGACATAATTTTCATACATTGTAGGAACGCTATATCCGACAACAATATCGGCTGATAATATATCAGCTGTGTCTTTTAGTGTATCAAGATTTTGATTATAAGTAAAGTTGGCTTTTTGCATAGCACTATGGATAGATATATCATCTAGATATTCTACCGTTTGTAGGGTATCATTCAAGGGAACATGCATTTCTTGAATAAGTGAACTTTTTAAGAATTCATTGACTTGAGGATAATTTTTATTGGCTGTAATTACAGGCAATATTGCAACTTTTACAGTTGTTGTAGAAGTGGTATCTGGCTTATTTAGTTCTTGAGCAAGAGCTATTTGAGTAAAACAAAGGCATAAGCAAAAGCAAAAACTTAAAATTTTTCGTAGCATAAAAATCACTCCTTAAAAATATTTTATATTTATTATTTATTATATATTATTAACTGATAGATATGTATAATAATTTTTTTAGCTATGATATAATATGATTAGATTTTTGGACAGAGAGGGGACTTGACGTGAAAATTTTAGCTAGACAGTTAACAGTTGATATGTACGATTGTAAAAATAAAGATTTAAGCAATTATTTAGAGTTAAAAGAATCTTTAGCAACAGCTATGAATATGGCAGGATTTACACCGATAGAAATACGTGCTCAATTATGGAATGAACAAGAAGCAGTGGTATTTATTTTACTTCAAGAAGGTCATGCTATCGTTCGTACTTATCCCGAATTAAAATATGTAGCTAGTGATGTATTTATTTGTAAAGAAGATAGTAAACCAGAAAAAGCAATCAAAGCATTAAAAAAATTGATGAAACCGGAAAAAATACGTATGACTTATTTAAAACGTGGTGATTTTGGTACAGTGAAAGATGTAAAACCACGTATTAAAATACGTATTGCACCACTTCGACCACTTCGTAGTATAAAAAATAAAGGTGCTAAAGTTATAAAAACTGTAGCACGCAGAATAAAATTATAATTTTATGAAATTATTTATTGGAATTATTACAAAAAATATGCAGGCTTCGATTTAAGATGCCATGTAAATATGCAATAGTAGTACCATAATTGCTCATGGGGATATGTTCTTCATGAGCTTTTTTTAATCTATATTGCATTTCTTGAGCATTTAGCATACAACCACCACAGTGGATAATTAATTTATACATAGATAAATCTTGCGGAAATTCAGTTCCTGAACAAAAATGAAAATTAATCTTAGCTGAGGTATATTTTTTTATCCAGCTAGGTAGTTTTACAGTACCAATATCACCACATTGACGATGATGTGTACAACCTTCAGCGATTAAAATATTGTCATTATCTTGTAAGGTATCTAAAACTTTTACAGCTTGTACTTGTTTAGTTAAATTACCTTTGTAGCGAGCAAATAAGATAGAAAAAGAAGTAAGCTCAATATCTTGTGGTAAAATTTTATTTACTTTACCAAATGCTTGACTATCGGTGATGACTAATTTTGGTTTTGTTTTTAGATTAGCTAAAGTATCGGCTAAATTGTCATCTTGAGTCATGATGGCTGTTGCTCCAATATCTAATAATTCACGAATAACTTGTTGTTGAGGTAAGATAAGACGGCCTTTAGGGGCAGCTTTGTCAATGGGAATGACTAAAATAACGATATCTTGAGCGTTTATAATATCTTTTAAGATGAATTTTTCATTAGCTTTAGGTTTTAGTTGAGCTAGTTTTTCTTTTAAAGTTTCAATACCTGTTTTTTCGAGAGTACTAAGGGCAATACTATGTTCATTGAGGGTAAATTTTGTAGAAAAATCATCAACTAAATCGATTTTATTATAAACAATAAGATAGGGAATATTTTTTTCAGTGATTTTTTGTAAAATTTGTTGGTCGAAAGTGGTAAATCCTTGTGTAGAGTCAATTACTAAGATGGCAATATCTGTTTTATTTAAAATTTGCAATGTTTTTTCAATGCGTAAATTACCAAGAGTACCTTCATCATCAAGACCAGCTGTATCAATGATATTTACAGGGCCGAGGGGCAAAAGTTCCATGGTTTTATGCACAGGGTCAGTTGTTGTTCCTTTTATATCAGAAACAACAGAGATATTTTGATTAGTTAAGGCATTCATAATGCTAGATTTTCCGGCATTACGGATACCAAAAAAAGCAATGTGAATACGATTGGCTAGGGGAGTTTGATTTAAATTCAAAAAAAATCACTCCTTAATAAAAATATAAAATTAAAAAATAAAAAGTTAAAAGTTTAGTAGTAACCAAATGATTACTACTAAACTTTTTTTATAGTGTATTATTGATTAGAATCTAAAGTCACGTTGACCTTCATCAATTAAATTTAATTGTTTTTCAACAATAGCACGAACTTTTTCACTGCCAATTTGAGCTAATTGTTTTTGAATTAATTGTTTACCTACCAATTTTGTATCTTCAGAGGCATAATCGCAAAGATATTCATTTAGTGTCATTAAAGCATTTGGTAAACAACAATTGGAGATTTGACCGCTTTTACATAAGCTCATAAATCTATCGCCGGTACGACCTTCGCGATAGCAAGCAGTACAGAAACTAGGAAGAAAATCAGATTTTATCAGCCAATTTACAACTTCATCTAAGCTACGATTATCGCTTACATCAAATTGGCTGGAATTTTCTTCTGGAGTTTCTTCTTGTGCATAACCACCAACACTAGTACGAGAACCACCACTGATTTGAGAAATACCAAGTTGAAGAACTTTTTCACGACAAGCTTGACTTTCACGAGTAGAAACAATCATACCAGTATAAGGAACAGCAACACGAATACAAGCTACAATTTTGGCAAATGTATCGTCATCAATACCGTTATCAAATGTAGATGGGTCAATATCATCAGCACGACGAATACGTGGTACGCTGATTGTATGTGGGCCTACACCAAAACGTGCTTCAAGATGTTCTGCGTGCATGAGTAGACCTGCAAATTCATAGCGATATTTTTCAAGTCCGAATAATACGCCACAACCAACATCATCAATACCACCTTCCATAGCTCTATCCATGGCTTCTGTATGATAAGCATAATTATGTTTTGGTCCTGTTGGGTGAAGTTGTTCATAACTTTCTTTATGGTAAGTTTCTTGGAATAAAATATACGTACCAATGCCTGCTTCTTTTAATTTACGATAATTTTCTACAGTAGTAGCGGCAATATTTACATTTACACGACGAATAGCACCATTTTTATGTTTGATGCTATAAATAGTTTTAATACTTTCTAAAACATATTCAATAGGATTGTTGATTGGGTCTTCACCTGTTTCAAGAGCTAAACGTTTATGTCCCATATCTTGAAGGGCGATAACTTCACGTTTGATTTCTTCTTGAGTAAGTTTTTTACGTGTAATATGTTTATTTTTAGCATGATATGGACAATAAACACAGCCATTTACGCAGTAGTTAGATAAATAAAGTGGAGCAAATAAAACTATTCTATCACCATAAAAATCATCTTTAATTTTTTTGGCTAGGTTGAAAATTTCTTGATTAAGTTCAGGAATATCACAAGCAAGAAGAACAGAGGCTTCACGATGAGATAGACCTTTTTCTAATTTTGCTTTAGTTAGAATTTCAGAAATTAATTCTGCATCATGTTTATGTTCTTCAGCATAAGCAAGTGTAGAAAGTATTTCTTCATGATTGATAAATTCTTCAGCTTTACTAGATTTTGGATTATACAATGATATCAGACTTCTTTCTTTAAAATATTAGTGATTAATTAAACTATCACCTCTAGAAATGCTTACTTCATATCCATGTTCGTTTAACATTGTGGTTAAGTTTAAAATACCTTCTAGAGATTCGCCACCAGTAATTTTTTTGTCATCATATAAAGTATAGAGATTACGAATATTTACAGGTGAAATGTTTGGCATAATGACATTTGCTCCTGATTGTAATCCTTTTATAGTACCCTGTGGGTCTAAAGTAGCAAGTGCGGTAGTAGCTGGTAATAAAACTTTTGGTAAAAGTAAACGAACAAAAGCTAAACTAATAAGTGTAAGTTCAATGTTACCAGGTGTATTATCTTTAAATGGTGTTTGGTGATGTGGGATAAATGGCCCAATACCGACCATATGAGGTTGTAACTTAAATAAAAAAGCGAAATCAGCAAATAAATTATCTAATGTTTGATAAGGTGAACCAATCATCATTCCTGCCCCAACTTGGAATCCAATATCCTTTAGAGTGTATAGGCATTGAATACGGTGGCTAAGTAACATAGATTGTGGGTGCAATTGCTGATAATGAGATTCTGTAGCTGTTTCATGGCGGAGTAAAAATCTATCAGCACCGGCATCAAAATATTTTTGATAAGTTTTACGGTCTTTTTCGCCAACGGAAAGTGTAACAGCACAATCAGGATAAAGTTTTTTTATTTCAGAAATAATATGAGTCATTTTGTCTACGCTAAAATACATATCTTCGCCACCTTGAAGTACAAAAGTACGAAGACCGTTGTTATAGCCTATTTTACAAGATAGTAAAATATCTTCTAAAGTGAGGCGATAACGCGTAGCTAAAGTATTTTCACGGCGAATTCCACAATAATAACAGTTATTTTTACAGTAATTGGTGAATTCGATTAGACCACGAAGAAATATTTTATTATCGTAATGTTGTTTACGAATAAAGTGAGCCGCTGCGAATAAGTATTCGCTAAGCGGCCCTACAAAATTTTCTGAGGCTAAATCATGGAATAATTTAGCTGTTTTTTCTTGATTGTATTGAGGATTTGTAATTAAATCATCAATATATTTTTGTGAAATAGAAATATTATTCATAGGCGCAATTAAAAATCTTTATTAGTAAAATCAAATTGTACTTTACGTGCATGATAATGAGTATGCAATAATTCGTGAGCAATTTTACTACCTGGTTTACCTAAGAAATCGTGATAAAGTTGTTTTAAATATGGATTTTCATGAGATTTACGATATTTAGTGTTTTTATCAATAGCATAAAGTGCTTCCATACGTTTTTTATTAACTTCCATAGTAGTACCAATTGGTTGACCACCGCCACCAAGACAGCCACCAGGGCAAGCCATTACTTCAATGAAATCATATTTGCAATCCCCAACACGGAGTTTATCCATTAAGATTTTGGCATTATTTAATGTATGTGCTACAGCGATATTGATGATTTTGCCTTCAATATTGATTTCTGCTTCTTTGATGCCATCAAATCCACGTACTGGCGTATATTCTACATTTGGCATTTCTTTCCCGGTAAGCCATTCGTAAGTAGTACGTAGAGCGGCTTCCATAACACCACCAGTAGCACCAAAAATAGCAGCAGCACCTGTTGCAGTACCCATAGGATTATCAAAATCATTTTCAGGTAGATTTACAAAATCGATACCAATATATTTGATGAGTTTTATTAATTCACGTGTAGTAAGTACAGCATCAGTATCAGGATAACCATCACGACCCATTTCAGGACGAGTGATTTCATATTTTTTGGCAAGACAAGGCATGATTGCTACAGTGAAAATGTTTTTAGGATCAAGATTTTCTTGTTTTGCATAATGAGTTTTTGCAATAGCTGAGAAAATTTGCATAGGAGATTTTGTTGTAGATAAATGATCAAGTAAATCAGGATAATTTTTTTCCATATAATTTACCCAGCCAGGGCAACAAGATGTAGCCATTGGCATTTTTTGCCCAGATTGAATACGCTCCATGAGCTCGTTAGCTTCTTCAGTGATTGTAAGGTCAGCACCATAATTGGTATCAAAAACTTTATCAAAACCAATCATACGAAGTGCAGTAACCATTTTTTTGGTAACAATGCTACCTTTTTCCATACCAAAGGCATCGCCAAGAGCTACACGAACGCTAGGTGCTGTTTGAACAATAACAGTTTTATTTGGGTCAAAAATAGCATCTAATACACGGTCAGTATCATCTTTTTCAACTAATGCCCCTACAGGACAAGCAAGACTACATTGACCACAAAGTACGCATTTTGTATTATCAATTTCATCTTCAAATGGTGTAGTTACGTGAATATCAGTACTGCGTCCAGCAAAACCTAAGATTTCAAGACCTTGTATTTCTTTACAAGCACGAATGCAACGACCGCATTTGATACATTTTTCAGGGTCGTGAACAAGGCTAGGATTAGTGCTATGTTTTTCAATATGTTTGCCGACATGAGGAATATTTGGACGTAAAACATTAAATCGGCTACAAAGTTCTTGAAGTACGCAATTACCATTACGAGGGCAAGTCAAACAATTTTCTTCATGGTCAGCCATAATTAATTGTAAAATGCCACGCTGAGTATCACGAACTACTTTAGTATCAGTGAATACTTCCATGCCTTCCCAACATTCAGTAGAGCATGCTGCAAGTAAACGGCGTTGACCGACAACTTCTACGGAACAAATACGACAACGAGCTTTGATATGTTGGTCAGGATGATAACATAAATGAGGAATATCTATATGAAGCATTTGAGCTGCTTGTAAAATTTTTGTGCCTTTTTTTACACTGATAGGCATATTATTTATTTTAAGATTAATTAATTCTTCCATTAAATCATACTCCTCCTAATTAGGGATTTTGAATGTATCAGGGAATATTTTCATTGCGGATTTTAAAGCATTTTGTGCAGTTTCACCTAGTCCACAAAGTGAAGACATAGGCATAACTTTAGCAAATGTAGTCATAGTATCTAAATCTTCTTGGGTATGAGTTTGGTCTTTGATTTTATCTAAGAACATTTTGATATGGCGATTACCTTCACGGCATGGAGTACATTGACCACAGCTTTCATGTAAGAAGAAATCTTGAGTATAACGTAAGAAATCTATTACAGAAGTACGTTCATCAATTACTAAAATAGAGCCAGAACCGATAACTAAATCATGTTCTTTAAAAGCTTCATAAGTATATGGAATATCTAAAATTCTATCATCAGAGATTTTACCAGATGCACCGCCAAATTGGATTAAGCGAATGTTACGATTTCCTTGAATACCACCAGCTAAATCATAGATGATTTCACGAATAGTAGTACCAAATGGTATTTCATAAACGCCAGGTTTATTAACATTACCGCCAACGCTTACAAGTTTTGTACCAAGAGATTCACCTACACCGTAGTTCATATAAGTTTTATTCGTATCGCGAATAAGATGTGGTACAATAGATAAACTTTCTACATTATTCATACAAGTAGGGCGAGTGAACAGACCACTTTGTTTCATAAATGGCGGTTTCATACGAGGACGACCAGCTTTCCCTTCCATAGAACGAATAAGTGCGGTACCTTCACCGCAAACATAAGCACCAGCACCGGAATAAAGATGTATTTTATAATTCCAGCCAGTGCCTAGAATATTTTTACCAAGAAAACCATGTTTTTCAGCTTGTTTAATTGCGTTTAATAAACGAGGACGAAGATGACTATATTCAGCACGCATGTAAATATAACCATCTTCAGCATTTACAGCCCAACCAGCAATGATAATAGCTTCGATTAAATTGAATGGGTCATGAGTAATTAATTCACGATCTTTAAATGTACAAGTTTCGCCTTCATCAGCATTACAAACAACGCAGTGATGAGGACGGGCAACAGCACGAGCTTGTGACCATTTGCGCCCCATAGGATAAGCCGCACCACCACGACCTTTGATTTTTGCTTCACTTAATAAAGTGGCAATATCTTCACCGTCCATAGTAAGAGCCTTTTTTAATGCAGAAAATCCGCCGATATTCATATATGATTCAATGGAAAATACATCATATTTACCAAAATTTTCAGTTATGTATTTAACATCTGTCATAACCATAACCTCCTTTTACTTTTTATTATCAAATGAATTTTTGTAATAATGCTCTGATTTTTTCTTCACTATCTAAATGACCATAAACTGTGCCATTGATTTTTACAGCCGGAGCAACATCACAAGCACCAAAACAAGATACTTTTTCTAAAGTAAATCTACCATCATAAGTTACCGTACCAAAGTCAATATTTAAAAGTTTGCGTAAAGTATCAATAAGAAATTCATTATTATTTACTTTGCAAGCAATGCTATCGCAAACTTCAATTGGATAACGACCACGAGGTTTATCAGATAAAGCATCATAAAAAGTAATACAATCATATATAGTAGAAAGCTGGACTTTAGGAAGTTTTTCAGCGATATAGTAAGCTACAATTTTAGGAATATAATGTTGAGGAATTTCTTGTTGAGTGTCTAAAAGAATACCGACGATTTGGGTATAATCATAATCATGAGCATGCAAGATAGAATTAATATTTTCTTTAAGTTTATCTGTTAGCTCAAATTTTGTGCTATCTGCAATCATTTCATCAACCTACCTTTATAATATATATAATAAATAATATCATCTGGAGCTTTAAATAAAATTTATACTAATATAATATTAACATAATTTATATTTAGAGTGAATATGTAAATTTGTAAACAAGAGGTTTTTATATAAAAAAGCCACTTTACTAAATGAAAAGTAAAATGGCTTTAAACTATTAATTTATTTTAAATGATTAATAGGATAATGGACAATATTTTCCTGTAAAAAGCTAACACATTCTTCGGCAACTTTGCGTTTTAATTCTTGAGCAGCTTCTTCAGAATACCAAGCCATATGAGGTGTTGCAATATAATTATCTAAAGTAAATAATTTATTGTCTGTTGGCATTGGTTCAGTAACAACACAATCAATAGCCGCACCAGCGATTTCACCAGAAGCTAAAGCATCATACAAATCGTTTTCATTGATAATCCCACCACGAGCGACATTAATAAGAATAGCATTATTTTTCATTTTTTTGAATGTATCTTTATTAAACAAATCTTTATTGCCATCAGCTGGAATATGCAAAGAAATAATATCTGCTTCTTGGATAAGGTCAGATAAATTTTTAATAGTGATAAAATTGGTTTCGTCGCTTGGTTTGAAATATGGGTCATAACCAATAATATTATAACCAAGAGCATGAGCTTTAGTTGCAAAGTTTCTACCAATACGTCCTAAGCCGATTACGCCTACTGTTTGATTACAAGCACGATGAATTGGGATAGAATGAGCATAATCCCAATTTTTATGTTTGGTGAAATCATTCATAAGAACAATTTTTCTGGTCATTGCCATCATTAAAGCAATAGCATGGTCAGCCACTTCATTCATACCATAATCAGGAACATTACATACTTGAATATTATGTTTAGTAGCTTCTTCGATATCAATAGTATCTACACCGACACCGTAACGTACAATGAATTTTAAGTTTGGTAAAGCATCCATAACTTTTTTGGTGATTTTGGCGTATTGAACAATAAAAGCATCTGCATCTTTACATTGATTAATTAAATCTTCTTCACTATGACATTGTTTTAATTCAAAATCAATACCTGCTGTATTTAATACTTTTGTTTCAATATCAATATCTTTGTGATCACAATCTGTAATAATAATCTTCATAACAATTCTCCTAATTCATCAGATGTATTTTATAATAGAATAAAGCTAAAATTAGATTTAGTCAATATATTTGGCTATATATTTTGTTATTTTTTAAAAAAGTCAAAAAAATAACAAAATAATTGACAATTCATCAGATGTATAGTAAGATTTATTTAGAATTAATATGGGTAACAAAATATGATGTGTTTTAGGAGGGACATAATGTATACATATTAAAATTTCTGATTTATTGAAATTTATAAATTAATTAATAATGAAAGGATGAAAATAATGAAGGGGAAAAAAATATTAAGTATGTTAGTTGGAGCGATGATGACTACTAGTTTGTTATTAACAGGATGTGGTCAAGAATCAGGAAATAACACTGATAGTACTAATGCACAAACAACATTAAAGGTAGGATTTGGATCTAGTATAGATAATAGTTCAGGAGGACAAGGATTAAAGAAATTTAAAGAGTTATTAGAAACAGAAAGTAATGGGAAAATCAAAGTTGAGCTTTATGGTGATGGTCAATTAGGTAATGATAAATCAATGATGGAAGCTTTACAAATGGGGACATTAGATATGACATTACTATCTAGTTCACCAGTATCAGAGTTTACGAAAGCATTTTTAGTATATGATTTACCATTTTTATTCACTGATACAAAACAAGTGGATAACGTGTTAGATGGTGAAAATGGTAAAGAAATATTAGATACGCTTAAAGATGTAAATATTGTAGGTCTTTGTTATTTTGAAAATGGATTTAGAAATATAACAAATAGTAAAACACCAATTAATACTGTTGAGGATCTTAATGGATTAAAAATTAGAACGATGCAAAATCCTATTCATTTAGAGTCATTTACTCTTTGGGGAGCAAATCCATCTCCAATGGCGTTTAATGAAGTATTTACAGCATTGGAACAAAAAACATTAGATGCTCAAGAAAACCCAAATACATTAATTTATGATGCTGGTTTTTATGAAGCTCAAAAATATTTAACAATATCTCGTCATTTTTATACACCATATGTATTTATGATTAGTCAAAAAACATGGGATAAATTATCTGATGAAGATAAAAAGCTTGTTCAAAAATGTGCAGATGAAGCAAAAATTTATCAAAGAGAAGTTAATCGTAAATTAGATGCGGAATATTTAGAAAAAATGAAAGATAAAGGCATACAAGTAAATGAATTATCTTCTAATGAAATAAACAAAATGAAAGAAATCGCTAAACCAGTTTATGATAAATTTGCTGAAGATATTGGAAAAGATCGTTTAAATAAAATTTTAGAACAAATAGCAGAGATTAAGTAACATTATTATAAATTTATGAAGTGCCTAATTATTAGGTACTTCATAAATAATTTTAAGAGAGGAAATAATAATGAAGTTTTTTATAAATTATTTGGAAAAAATTATTACTTTTTTGGCATCGGCTTCAATATTAGGCATTGTAGTAATAGTATTTTTAAATGTAGTTATGAGATATATATTTAATACAGGTTTAACATGGAGTGACGAAGTATCAGTAAATTTATTTGTATGGTTTATTTTTTTAGGTGGAATATTAGCAGCAATAGAAAAAATGCATTTAAAAGTGGATATTTTTACAAATTTATTTAATCAGAAAAATCAGAAAATATTTACAATAGTGGCAAATATATTTGTTTTGTTAGCAATGGGAATTTTATTAGTTGGTGGTATAGCACAAGTAGAAGTAAGTAATAATAATATAAGTTCAGCAACAGGAATACCTTTTTCATGGATTACGGTATCTATGGTCGTTTTTGCCAGTGGAGTAATATTGTTAACAGTTCATGAAATAATAAAAATATTTTTTAGAAAGGATGAAGAATTTTGAGTGGATTAGAAATTATTTTTGTTTTTTTGGCATCCTTATTTGGGTTATTAGCTATTGGTGTTCCTATTGCATTTACTTTAATATTAGTTTCGGCAGCAATTTTATTTTATATGGGAAATTTCAATTCACAAATTATAGCTCAAGCTGTGGTTTTTGGAGCTAATAGTTTTACATTATTAGCAATACCATTTTTTATTTTGGCTGGAGAAATAATGAGTTATGGTGGTATTTCTCAAAGAATAGTACTTTTTGTATCTAGTTTAGTAGGTCATGTTAGAGGTGGTTTAGGATATGTTGTTATTATAGCCAGTACTATTTTTGCAGGATTATCGGGTTCAGCAGTGGCTGATGCCGCCGCTTTGGGGGCAATTTTGATTCCAATGATGATAAAAATGGGTTATGATAAGGCTACTTCTGTTGCATTAGTTTGTGCTTCTGCTATGATCGCCCCAATAATTCCTCCGTCAGTACCTTTAATTCTTTATGGGGTAGCGGGACAAACATCTATTGGTCGTTTATTTATGGCAGGTATAGTACCAGGATTAATAATTGCTTTTGCATTGATGATTTTTTGGTATATTATGGCAAAAAGAAATAAGTATCCAGTAGGTAAAAGAGCATCTATGCAAGAAATTTTTACAGCATTTAAAAAGTCTATATTTGCTTTATTTATGCCTATTATAATTGTAGGTGGAATAAGATTTGGAATATTTACTCCAACAGAAGCTGGTTGTATAGCAGTGGTTTATGCATTATTTATATCTATAGTAATATATCGTGAAATGAAAATATCTGATATAAAAGAAGTGTTAGTACGTACATCAAAAACAACGGGTCAAGTGTTATTAGTAGCAGCAACAGCTATGAGTACTGCTTGGGTAGTTACAACAGCAGGTTTACCACAACAAGTAGTAATGGCTTTACATGATTTTACGGATACGCCAACATTATTAGTATTTATAATAACAATATTTCTTATTTTATTGGGAATGGTTATGGATAGTACACCTGCAATATTGATTTTTGCACCAATTTTTATGCCATTAATAAAGGCAGCAGGTATTGATCCCGTTTATTTTGGAATAATAATGGTATTGAATTTAATGATAGGTTTATTAACACCACCAGTAGGAACCGTTTTATTTGTTGGTTGTGGTGTAGGCAATTTAAAATTGCATGAATTAGTAAAAAAAATATGGCCATTTATTATTTTAGAATACGGAGTATTGTTCTTATTTATATTATTTCCTGAATTGATTTTAATACCGATGAAATGGTTTATGTAATAAAAAAGGATGATAAATTATGTTAATTATAACAATAGATACAGGAACAACAAATACGCGCACAAGATTGTGGGAAAATTTTAATTGTCTGGAAGAATCGAGTGTTAGTATAGGGGTAAGGAATACGGCTATTGATGGAAATAATAACAAATTAATAAAAGCAATACATGATACTATTTATGATGTTATAAATAAAAAAAATTTTACAATAAATAATATAGATTTGATTTTAGCTTCAGGAATGTTAACGTCTAATGTAGGAATTTTGGAAATACCGCATAAAAATGCGCCTATACGATTAGAAGATTTATCGAAATCAATGGTGAGAAAAACTATTAATGAAATTTGTACGAAACCAATTTGGTTTGTACCGGGAATAAAGAATATTAGTAATGAAGATTTGAATGCAAGTAACATAGCTAATATGGATATAATGAGAGGAGAGGAAACAGAAGCTGCTGGATTAATAGAAAAATTTCATAAAGATCAAGAATTAATATTAGTATTACCTGGCTCACATAATAAATATATTTTTGTTAAAAATAATGAAATATTAGGTTGTATGACTAGCTTAGGAGGTGAATTATTACAAGCGTTAATAAATAATACAATATTATCTGATAGTGTAAAACGGTCATTTGCTGAATCTTTTGATGAAGAAATGTTTAAATTAGGTGTTTCTTATAGTGAAAAATATGGTATTTGTCATTCTGCATTTATGACAAGAATAATATCTTTATTTGGAAATAAATCAGTATTAGAAGTGCAAAATTTTCTTCTGGGTATAGTTTTAGGAGATGAAATTAAGGCACTAAAAAATAATAAACTATTTAATTTATTAAAAAAACCTAAATTTGTAGTTACTGGTAAACCAGTAATACAAAAAGCCTATGAATATATATTTAAATCATATAATTTAAATGTGGAATTAATAAAACATACTGAACAAAAATATTTATCCGGATATGGACTTATTTCTTTAGCAAAATGGAATAATTTAATAAAGGAGAGTTTATGAATAATATTTTGAATAATTTATTAGATGAAAAGTTAATTGCAATAATTAGAAATATTTCGAGTAAAGATATATTGAAAACTACAGAATGTTTATATAATGGTGGATTTCATTTTATAGAAGTAACATTTAGTTCAATAGATGAAAAAATTAGTAAAGAAACTTTAAAAAGTATTGAGTTAGTAAAAAAATATTATGGAAATGAAATTCATATTGGAGCAGGAACTGTTTTAAATATAAATGACGTAAAAAATGCATTTAATGTAGGGGCAGAATATATAATATCTCCTAATGTAAATGTAGAGGTTATAGAATATACTAAAAAGTTAGGATTAATATCGTTACCAGGAGCATATACTCCAAGTGAAGCTCAATTAGCTTATGAAAAAGGTGCGGATATTATAAAAATATTTCCAGCTAATAAATTAGGTAAAGAGTATTTTAAAGCAATAAAAGCACCTTTACCACATTTAAAGTTAGCAGCAGTAGGGGGAGTATCATTAAATAATGTGGAGGAATTTTTATTATCTGGAGTAGATGTAATAGGTATAGGAAATAGTCTTTTAAATAAGGATTTAATACAAGAAAAAAGATGGGATCAAATAACACAAATGGCTAAAAAGTATATAGACATAGTAAATAACAAAAAATTAGATTGATGAAAAGTGTGAATAAATATAGTTATTTTTATCATAGGTAGTTATCTAAATATTTGGATAATTAATAAAGAGAAAGTAAAAACTTTATATTGAATCCGAGAAATGTTTTTTATTAATGGTTATTTGTTAACTTCGTAGGGAGATTGTATCATGAAAAAAGGATTGATTTTAGTTGGCGAACCAATGGGATTATTAATTGCTCAATCTGAAGGCAATTTAGATAGTGTAAGTGGTTATGATTTGGCGGTAGCAGGTGCAGAATTTAATGTTGCAGTAGGAACAGCTAGATTAGATCATAGAGTTACATATATGACGAAATTAGGTAATGACCCATTTGGTAAACGTATTGTTTCTGTATTAAATCAAAATAAAATAGGTAATGAATTTGTAATGTTTGCTAAAGATAAGTCTACAGGATTTATGTTAAAAGGTAGAACAAGTATAGGTGATCCTGATATTTTTTATTTCAGAAAAAATTCGGCTGCCTCAACATTAACTGAAGATGATGTAGATAAAATAGATTTAGAAAAATATAGTCATATTCATTTGACAGGGATTTTACCTGCTTTATCTGAAGATACAAGAAAAGCTACTTTTCATTTAATGGAAAAAGCAAAAGCAAAAGGATTATTTATAAGTTTTGACCCAAATCTTCGCCCGCAATTATGGGAAAGTGAAGAGCAGATGAAAACTACAATTAATAAATTAGCTTCATATGCAGACCTTGTATTACCAGGACAAGCAGAAGGTAAAATTCTTATGGGTTCAGATGATGAAAAACTTATTAATAAATTTTATTTAGAAAATGGGGCTTCTATTTGTGTAACAAAATGTGGTAGTAAAGGAGCATATGTATCTACAAAAGACAATGAAAATTATATGGTAAATGGCTATAAAGTAGAAAAAGTTGTAGATACAGTTGGTGCAGGTGATGGATTTGCTACGGGTGTAGTTACAGGATTGATGGAAGGTTTGCCTTTAAAAGATGCTGTAAAACGAGCAACAGCTATAGGTGCAATTCAAGTAATGAGTAGAGGGGATAATGAAGGATTACCAACAAGAGCGCAATTAAATGCTTTTATGAGTAACGAAACTAGGAGAGATTAAAGATGATTAGTGCAAATATTAAAAAGATTTTTGAAATAGGTTTGGTTCCTTTAGTTGTTTTAGATGATGTAAATGATGCTGTACCATTAGCTAAAGCATTAGTAAAAGGTGGTATTCCTGTTGCAGAAGTTACATTTCGTACAGCTGTAGGTGGAGCAGTTATTGAAAAAATGGCTAAAGAAGTGCCTGAAATTCTTGTAGGGGCAGGTACAGTACATGATGTAGCACATGCTAAAGAAGCAGTAGAAAAAGGAGCAAAATTTATTGTAACACCTGGATTTAATATAGAAGTTGTGAAATGGTGTATAGAAAATAATATAGATATTGTTCCGGGAACAGTAGCACCAAGTGATATTGAAGCAGCTATGGATTTAGGCTTATCTGCTTGTAAATTTTTTCCAGCAGAAGCATATGGTGGTGTAAAAACATTAAAAGCATTAAAAGGCCCATATGCAGATATTAAGTTTATGCCAACTGGTGGTGTGAGTGAAAAAAATATGAATGAGTATTTAGCATTATCTAATGTAGGAGCTATTGGCGGAAGTTTTATGACACCTACTGATTTGGTTAAAGCTAAAAAATGGGATGAAATTGCTAATGTTTGTAAAGCTATTGTGAAAAAAATGTTGGGTTTTGAATTAGCACATATTGGTATAAATACTAAAGATGCTAATGAAGCTAATGATATTGCAAATACTTTAGATAATGTATTTTTACAAGAAAAGAAAGAAACTTCTGGTGCATATTTTAGTGGTGATGTAGCTGAAGTGGTGAAAGGCAGTTTTTTGGGTGACCATGGTCATATTTGTATTGACACTATTGATATGCCTAGAGCTATTGCTTATTTAAAACGTATTGGCGTAGAATTCAATGAAGAAACATGGCAAAAAGATGATCAAGGAAATCTGGTTAATGTATATTTGAAAGATAATATTGGTGGCTTTGCTGTACATGTTAGACGTAAAAAATAATATAAATTAATATATATAAATAAATCGGAGCTGTAGAAATATTTCTATAGACTCCGATTTATTTATACTAAAGCAAATTTATTTATGATAAAATAAATAGAGATTATAAGATTTGAGGGGATATTTATGAGTAAATCTTTAGTTAATATAACCATAAATAAAATATTAAATATGATAAAAGATCAAAAAATGCAGCCAAGTGATAAATTACCTACAGTAGAAGAATTAGCGAATAATTTTAGTGTGGGAAGAAGTACTATAAGAGAAGCATTAAAAGTACTTTCAGCACAAAATATTATAATTGTAAAGCAAGGTGCGGGTACATTTATTTCTGAAAATAGAGGTGTAAGTAGAGACCCTTTAGGGCTTGAATATATAAGTGGTGATATAAATATAATTTTTGATATGGTAACATTACGTTTGATTTTTGAACCAGAAATGGCCGCAATGGCAGCTCAATTTGCTACGCGGAAAGATATTCAAAATATAAAATATTATTGCGATGAAGTAGAAAGATTAATTCAAGAAGGCGAAGATTATCATAAGGCAGATACAGAATTTCATATAGCGATAGCGAAAGCTAGTGGAAATAGTATAATTCATAAAATTACGCAAGTGATACATTCTTCAATTAAGAAAAATATTTTTATGACAGATAATGTTTTATGTCAAGATACAATTATTTTTCATAGAAGAATTACAAAATGTATAGATGATGGTGATATTAATGGTGCAAAATATGCTATGATAAATCATTTAGATGCGCAAAGGCAATATTTAATAGAGAATTATAAATATCAATTGAATAAAAGACAAATATAAATAAAAAAGTATGTATTGATAAATTTTCAATACATACTTTTTTTGATTTTGCGAAAGTGAGTTTTAAATAGTTTAAATTAAAGTTTAATTTGTTTATCTTTATAAATATCAAGCTGAGCTTGTTCAGTAGATAAAATTTTATCAGCAAGAGCAAGTTGCATATCTACTTGATTATAAGAAGTACCGCCATAAGAATTACGTGTTTTTACGCAAGTTTCTGGTGTGATTGCTTCATAAATATCTTCTTTAAATAAATCAGACATTTGTTTGAATTCTTCCATAGTAAGATTTTCAAGATATTTATTATGTTCAATGCAATAGTGAACTGCATGACCAGATACGCTATGTGCTTTTCTAAATGGCATACCTTTTTTAACAAGATAATCAGCAAGGTCAGTAGCGTTAGAGAAGTCTTCACGAACAGCTTTAAGCATTACGTCTTTTTTGACTTTCATACCACGGATTAATTGAGCATATACAGCAAGGCTGAATTTGATAGTATCAATAGTATCGAATAAACCTTCTTTATCTTCTTGTAAATCTTTATTATAAGCAAGTGGTAAGCCTTTTACAGTAGTGAGCATAGCCATAAGATGACCAATTACACGACCTGTTTTACCACGAACAAGTTCAGATACATCAGGATTTTTCTTTTGTGGCATCATACTAGAACCAGTGCAATGAGCATCATCTAATTCGACAAAAGAGAATTCACGAGAGCACCAGAAGATAATTTCTTCACTGATACGGCTGAGGTGAATCATGAGGATAGACGCTGCAGATAAAAATTCCATGATATAATCTCGATCACTTACAGCATCTAAGCTATTACTGTAGATAGCATCAAAATTGAGTTGTTCTGCCACAAATTCACGGTCAATAGGGAAGGTAGTACCAGCAAGAGCACCAGCACCAAGTGGCATGATATCACAACGTTCATAAACGCCTTTAAAACGAGAGAAGTCACGACTAAGCATAGAAAAGTATGCTAATAAGTGATGAGAAAATAAAATAGGTTGTGCACGTTGAAGATGAGTGTAACCAGGCATGATTACATCTTTATATTTTGTTGCTGTTTCAGTTAAAGCAGTTTGTAATTCTTTGATAAGATTAATAACTTCAACTGTTTCACGGCGAACATACATATGTGTATCAAGTGCTACTTGGTCGTTACGACTTCTAGCTGTATGAAGTCTACCACCTGCTTCGCCGATTGCTTCAGTAAGACGTTTTTCGATATTCATATGAATATCTTCAAGTTCAATAGAAAAATTGAAATCGCCTTGTTCGATTTTGGCTAAAATATTTTTTAAACCAGTAATAATCGCATTTTTATCTTCTTCAGTTAAAATACCAACTTTGCAAAGCATGGTAGCATGGGCTATGCTACCTGCTATATCTTCATGATACATACGCTTGTCAAAGTTAATAGATGCTTGAAATTCGTTAATCATTTCATCTGTTGATTTGGCGAATCTACCGCCCCACATTTGTTCTGCCATTATTTTAAACCTGCTTGTTCTTTCATTAATGCACGAACTTTGAGTGGAAGACCAAAGAGGTTGATAAATCCAGTAGCATCAGCTTGGTTATAAACATCGTCTTCTTCGAAAGTTACGAATTCTTGGCTATATAAGGAATAAGGAGATTTTGCACCAGCAGGGCAAATATTACCTTTATAAAGTTTAAGTTTTACAGTACCTGTAACTGTTTCTTGGGTAGCGTCAACGAATGCAGCAAGAGCTTCACGAAGTTGGGAGAACCACATACCATCATAAACAAGTTCAGCATATTTAATAGCAATAGTTTCTTTATAATGGAGAGTTTGACGGTCAAGGCAAAGATATTCAAGTTCTTGATGAGCAGCATATAAAATAGCTCCGCCTGGGTTTTCATATACACCACGAGATTTCATACCAACAAGACGGTTTTCTACGATATCTGTGATACCTACACCGTTTTTAGCACCGATTTCATTTAATTTTTCGAGAAGTGCTACAGGAGCAAGTTTTTCACCATTTACAGATACAGGGATACCTTTTTCAAAATCAATAGTTACATATTCAGCTTCATCAGGAGCATTTTCAGGAGCTTTACTGATTAAATACATGCTATTTTTTGGAGCATTCCATGGGTCTTCAAGGTCAGAACCTTCATGGCTTAAATGCCAAATATTTCTATCCATGGAGTAAGTTTTATTTTCTGTAGCGATTGGAATACCATGTTTTTCAGCATAAGCAATTTCTTGTTCACGAGAACGAAGTTCCCATTCACGCCATGGAGCAATAAGTTTGATATTTGGTGCAAGAGCTTTTACAGAAAGTTCGAAACGAACTTGGTCATTACCTTTACCAGTAGCACCGTGAGCGATAGCATCAGCACCTTCAGCTTGAGCAATTTCTACAAGACGTTTAGCGATAAGTGGACGAGCAAAAGATGTACCTAAAAGATATTTGCCCTCATAAACAGCACTAGCTTTTAATGTAGGGAATACATAGTTTGCTACGAAATCTTCAGTTAAGTGTTCGATGAAAACTTTAGATGCACCAGATTTTAAAGCTTTATCGTGAACAGCTTTTAATTCATCACCTTGACCGATATCAGCACAAACAGCGATTACTTCGCAACCATTGTAATTTTCTTTGAGCCAAGGAATGATAACGGAAGTATCAAGACCACCAGAATAAGCAAGAACAACTTTTTTTATATTTTCCATGTTAATTGCAACTCCTTAAATACAATAATAATTAATTATAATGTAAAATAGTCAGTTTTATCTATAGTTTATAGATATTTTTTTATAAATTTTATTAACCCATCAATAAAGCCATGATTGCTTTTTGTGTATGCAAACGATTTTCGGCTTCATCAAAGATGACATTGGCATTTTTTTCAAGAATATCTTCGGCGATTTCTTCACCACGATGAGCAGGCAGACAATGCATTACAATAGCACGTTTATCAGCTACGCTAAGAAGTTCGTTGTTGATTTGATAATCTTTGAAGAGTTTTACACGAGCATCGTGTTCGGCTTCTTGTCCCATGCTTGCCCATACATCAGTGTATAAAATATCTGCGTCTTTGGCAGCCACAAATGGGTCATTTACGATTTCAATAGTGCTACCTGTTTTAGCGGCATCAATTTTGGCATTAGCTACAACTTGAGCATTTGGTTCATAGCCTTGGGGACTAGCACTAGCAAAGTTCATGCCTACTTTAGCGCAAGCATACATTAAAGAATGAGTCATATTATTACCATCACCGATATATGCCATTTTTAAACCTTGAAGATTTTTACCTTTATGTTCTTGAGCTGTTAAAAGGTCGGTTAATGCTTGGCAAGGGTGAAGTAAATCAGTAAGGGCATTGATGACAGGAATATCAGCATATTGGGCAAATTCTTCAACTTTTTCATGACCAAAAGTACGAATCATTACACCATCAAGATAGCGAGAAAGAACACGTGCAGTATCTTTGATTGGCTCTCCACGACCGATTTGTAAGTCACGATTAGATAAAAATAATGCCTGACCGCCTAATTGATACATTCCTACTTCAAAGGAAACACGAGTACGTGTAGAGGATTTTTCAAAAATCATGCCGAGTGTTTTTCCTTCGAGTAAGTGATGTTTTATTCCTGCTTTTTGTTTGGCTTTTAATTCATGAGCAAGTGAAAGAATTTCATTGACTTCATCACTTGTTAAATCATGTATAGATAGTAAATCTTTTCCTTTTAACATAAAAATCCTCCTATTAGTTTAAACTACTTTGTTAGCGTAGTGTGGTAATACTTTATCTAAAATAGCGATTAATTCGTCTACATGAGTTTTAGTAATATTTAATGGTGGTACGAAACGAAGTACATTACCGGCAGTACAGTTAATAATAGCACCGTATTTTAAGCAATCATTTACGATTGGGCGACCTTCAATAGAAAGTTCCATACCTAAAATTAAGCCTTTACCACGTACATCTTTGATTAATTGTGGGTATTGCTCTTTATATTTTTCAAATTTATGTTTAAGATAAGTGCCAATTTCTTGAGCATTATCCATTAATTTATCGTTAACTAAAGCATCTAAAATTACTGTAGCTGCGGCACAAGCAAGAGGATTACCACCAAATGTTGAACCGTGGTCGCCTGCATGAAAGACTTGAGCGACTTTATCTGTAGCAAGCACAGCACCGATAGGAACGCCACCAGCGAGCCCTTTGGCTAAAGTTACGATATCTGCTTGTACATTGAATTGTTGGTATCCTAAAAATGTACCTGTTCTACCGATACCGCATTGCACTTCATCAAAGATTAATAAGGTATTATATTTATCACAAAGTGCACGAACTTTTGGTAAGTAATCAGCGTCAGGTACGTGTACGCCACCTTCGCCTTGAATTGCTTCAAGCATTACAGCACAAGTTTTATTACTCATTTTAGCTTCAAGTTCGTCTAGGTTATTATAATTTACATAATCAAAGCCACTAAGTAAAGGGCCAAAGCCTTGATGATATTTTTCTTGCCCTGTAGCAGTGAGTGTAGCAAGTGTACGGCCGTGAAAACTATGTACAGCCGATATTATTTGAATTTTTTCAGGGTCGATATTAGTTGCATATCTGCGAGCTAATTTTATTGCACCTTCATTGGCTTCAGCTCCAGAATTTGCAAAAAATACTTTATCGAGACCGCTTAGTTTTTTTAATTTACTAGCAGCTTCTACTTGGATTTTAGTGTAATAAAGATTGGAACAATGTATCATTTGACTTGCTTGTTTAGAGATTGCCTCAACAAGTGGTTTATAATTATGACCAACTACATTTACAGCAATTCCAGCAAGGTAATCAATGTATTTTTTGCCATTTGTATCATAAAGATAAGGACCATCACCATGGTCTAATACTATATTGTAACGAGCAAAGACTGGTAAATAATCGTCTTTGTCTTTAGCGAAAATCTCTTCATTAGTCAACATGGTCATTCTCCTTTTATTTATTAGATTAACGAACTACTTCTGTACCAATACCTTGGGATGTGAAAAGTTCGAGGATTAGTGAATGAGCTTCACGACCATCAATGATAGAAGTTTTGCCAGTTCCCATGTTTAAGGCATGAAGACAAGCTTCTACTTTTGGTATCATACCGCCAGCAATATTTCCATCATGGATAAGTTGTTGGGCTTCTGTTTGTTTTAAAGTTGAGATAAACGAGGATTTGTCATTAAAATCACGATAAATACCTTTGGTATCGGTTAAAAGTAAAAGTTTTTCTGCTTTTAAAGCACCAGCAATTTCAGCGGCTACATAATCAGCATTGATATTAAAGGATTCATCACTTTGTCCAGCACCAACTGGGGCGATTACAGGAACATAATTATTATCTAATAAATCATTGATTAGACTAGTATTAATAGTTTCAACTTCGCCGACAAAGCCGATATCTACTTGTTTTGTATCATTTGTGCCATCGTGAATAGTAGCAAGTTTTTTATGGGCGATAATCAAATCGGAGTCTTTACCGCTAAGACCTACTGCACGAACACCTAAACGATTTAAACGATTAACAATTTCAGAATTTATTTTACCAGAAAGTACCATTTCAGCAATTTGCATGGTTTCTTTATCAGTAACACGTAGACCACTGACAAATTCGGATACTTTGCCGAATTTTTTTAAGAATAAAGTAATATCAGGGCCACCACCATGGACGATAACTGGGCGAATGCCAACATATTTCATAAGAACAATATCTTTCATTACTTGTTCTTTTAAATCATCGTTGACCATGGCATTGCCACCATATTTGATGACAATAGTTTTTCCATAAAATTTTTGAATATAAGGAAGTGCTTCTACTAAGATTGACGCTTTATCTTCAGCAGAGAAAATATCTAGATTATTCATTAAGTATGATATTCTCCATTGATTTTTACATATTCGTAGGAAAGGTCACAGCTCCAAACGGTAGCATCTTCATCTCCCATATTTAATTCAATATCAATTACGATATCTTTTTGTTTCATTACATTAGCAAGAGCTTTAGCGTCATAAGTAGCTCCAGTGCCTTGAGCAAAAATAGTAATGCCACCAAATTTTACAGTAGTTTTTTCAGGAATCATCTCAGCTCCAGAATAACCAACAGCACAGATTACACGTCCCCAGTTAGGGTCTTCACCGAAAAATGCTGTTTTTACAAGTGGAGAATTGGCAATCGCCATACCTACTGTTTTTGCATCAGCAAAAGATTTTGCTCCATGAATATTTATAGTTAAAAATTTACTAGCACCTTCACCGTCAGCTGCAATTTCTTTAGCAATTTCAGTACAAAGTGTAGCTAAATGTTCAAAGAAAATTTGATAATCAGCATTTTTAGTAGTTATTTTTTCATTATTAGCTTCGCCATTAGCAAGCACAATTACCATATCATTGGTACTCATATCGCCATCAACAGAAATCATATTAAAGGATTTTTCCACGCAGGCAGAAAGGGCTTCTTGTAATAAGGATTGTTCAATATTGATATCAGTTGTGATATAGCAAAGCATAGTAGCCATATTAGGGCGAATCATGCCAGAGCCTTTAGCAATAGCACCTAAATGAACAGGTTTATCATTAATAGTAAATTCACCAATAAAAGTTTTACCATGTGTATCAGTAGTAATGATTGCAGAACTAGCATCTTTACTACCTGTAGTTGAAAGTGTTTTAACGGCATTTAAAATACCAGTTTCAATTTTATTCATTGGTAAATTTACACCAATAACACCAGTGGAGCCTACAACTACATCATTGGATTTAATATTTAAAGCATTAGCTGTTATTTCAGTCATTTTATAGGCATCATCTAAGCCTTGTTTTCCCGTACAAGCATTAGCACAGCCAGCATTTGTAATAATAGCATGAGCTGTTTTGGTAGCAACAGTTTCTTTGGAAACATATACAGGAGCTGCAGCTACTTTATTTTGAGTAAAAGTACCAGCAACAACTGCTTCTTTTTCTGTATAAATAAGTGCAACATCTAATTTACCACTTTTTTTAATACCAGCTTTTACACCGGAGGCTGTAAATCCTTTAGGAAAAGTTACACCTTGAATATCTTTTTTTATCATAAATATACCTCCAAATTATTAAGGATAAATAGGGGTAATATCTAACCCAGTTTTTTCATCAAATCCACAAGCAATGTTGAAGTTTTGAATTGCTTGTCCAGCAGCACCTTTTACCAAATTATCAATAGCAGAAAGTATAATAATGCGACCTGTTCGAAGGTCAATATGCCAACCGATATCACAAAAATTAGAACCGCGAACTTCTTTGGTAGAAGGATAAGCACCACGACCTAAAAGTCGAATGAAATGTTCGTTGCTATACATATCAAGATAAGCATGGTCAATCATTTCAGGAGTTACCCATTGTTTAATATTGGCATAACATGTACTTAAAATGCCACGAGACATTGGTACAAGATGAGGGGTAAAGTTTAAGGTGATTTTATGTTCAGATAAATTCCCTAAAGCTTGTTCAATTTCTGGAGTGTGGCGGTGAGTAGCTACGCCATAAGCTTTAAAATTATCATAAAGCTCAGGGTAGTGAGTCATTTCTTTAGCTGAGCGACCTGCTCCAGATGTACCAGATTTTGCATCTATAATAATTGTATTTGTTTCGATAAAATTATTTTTTACTAGTGGTGCTAAAGCTAAGATACTAGCAGTAGTGTAACAACCTGCATTGCCGATAATTTTGGCATTTTTTATCTGTTCACGATAAAGTTCAGCTAAACCATAAACGCGAGGAGCATCAACGTGTGTATGAGGTGTTTTATACCATTGTTCATAAACGCTTGTATCATCAAAACGATAATCAGCACCTAAATCAATAATGCGAACATTAGTTTTAGCTAATGCTTTACCAACAGCCATAGCATGACCATGAGGTAATCCGATAAAAATAAAATCACTATCTTTAGCAATTGTATCTAAATTTTGCATACTAATTAATTCTTGTTCGTATAATCCTCGAAGATGAGGATAAACATCAGATATTTTTTTCCCTGTATAACTTTCAGATGTAATATGTACTACATTTACTTGAGGGTGCTGATATAAAAGTCGTAATAGTTCAGCTCCAGCGTATCCTGTTGCACCAATAATGCTTACATTAACCATAGTATCCTCCAATCTCGATAATTAAACTTTAATAAAATAATTTTATTTATTTACGTGTTAAGTTGTAAATGAATAACGTGTTATAATTATACAACTAATACGAATAAAATTGCAATACCTTTTTTGAAAAAAATATAAAAAAATGGTATATATATCTTAAAAAAATATATATACCAAGATTTTATATTTATAAATTAAGTTTATTTATTAGCTTGAATAGATAAAGTACGGAAGAATTTATGCATGAACATTGAATAATTAGTCAAATTATCATCTTCAGTATCGCCACCAATGATTTGATAGGAGCAAATCCAGTGATTATCTTTAGCATCATATACATCAGCAAACATAACTACACGACTATCATTAGCAAAAGTTAAAATAACATAAGCATCGGCATAATTTTTTACATTTTGTTTATAAACATTTAATGCTTCACGATTACTTAAAGTAGTAATATCTACACCAGTATTATTTTTGATATTTTGAATAATAGTTTTATCAGTAATTAAAGTATAAGGCACACCATCTTCGTTAGCGACTTTTAAAATAGTATCAGTTAACATATCAGGAGTAATTAATTCAGGTGCATCTTTTAATTTTGCTTTGCGTTCAACACTTAAAGCAGAAGGTTTATAATTTGGTGTATAAATAGCTAATGTCTGAATAGAATTTAAATCATAGTTTTCATCCATCATAGTAATTTTTTCATTGGCAGCAAATGCTGTAGAAATGCTAAAAAGCATAATGGTTAATAAAGAAAATATAGTAATAAGTTTTTTCATTGATAAATCCTCCTAAAATAATTTTAACACTTTTTAATATAGAGTATCTGATATTTAATACTGATAGTATTCGCTTTTTTATAATTTATTCCTGCAAAAAGTAAGCTCCAAACAGTATTTTGTTTGGAGCAATAAATTTATTTTAAAAATCCATTAATAATTTGTTGCTCAGCTTCTTTTTCTGTAAGACCAAGGCTCATTAATTTTATGAGTTGTTCGCCTGCAATTTTACCAATAGCTGCTTCATGAATTAAATTAGATTCAGGATGATTTGCTTTAATTTCAGGAATAGCAGAGATAGTAGCATCATTCATAATAATAGCATCACATTCAGAATGACCATGGCATTTATTATTACCATAAATTTTAGCAATGAAAATTTGATTAGAAGTATCTTGAGCAACCGCACGTGAAATAATATTAGAATGAGAATTTTCACCATTTAAATTCACAGTGAAATCACTTTCAGCATATTGATTTCCATGAGTTAATAGTTTTTCTTTTACAATTAATGTAGAATTGTCACCAATATTAGCATTGGTGATTCTTTTGGTAGAATTAATACCACGAATTTGAGTGGTTTCCATTTCCATATAAGAATTTTCGTCCATTTCGACAATGGTAGTAGGATTCATTATACGTTTACCATTACCATCACCAGAACCATAATGTTTTTCTAGATATTTTACTTTAGAATTTTTACCAACATAAAAAGTATGGATACCGTCATGTTCAGAATCCCCATTACCGCAATTATGGATACCACAACCTGCAATAATAGTTACATCACAATCATCACCAATAAAAAAGTCATTATAAACTAATTCATTAATGCCTGATTTATCCATGATTACAGGGATATAGCAAACTTCTTTTTTTGTACCAGAGGCAATACGAATATCAATACCATCTTTATCATCTTTTTTGGAGATAGTGATATTTTTGCTAGATGCTCTATCAACAGCTTTACTATTTACACGGATATTATAAGCACCTTGTGGTTTATCTTTAAGACCAGAAATTTTTTCTAGTAAATCTTTTTCTGTATTATCTAACATATAAAAAACCTCCTAATTTTTATAGAAGTTGCATACGCCAGCAACTTCCATAAGTTCAGGCATAATTTCTTCTTTAGTACCGATTTGTTTTATTGACCCATTAGCAATGAGTACGATTTGGTCGGCAATATTTAAAATACGTTCCTGGTGAGAAATAATCATAATGGATTGTTGTTGTTCATGTAATTTTTCAAAAACACTAATTAATTTTTGAAAACTCCATAAATCAATACCCGCTTCAGGTTCGTCAAATACAGCCAATTTTGTTTGTTTGCGAGCAAGAATAGTAGCAATTTCAATACGTTTGATTTCTCCACCAGATAAAGAGCTATCTACTTCACGATTTATATAATCAGCAGCACAAAGACCGACTTCGGAAAGATAGGTACAAGCACCACTAGTAGAAAGTTTTTCTCCAGCAGCAAGACTAAGTAAATCCTTAACGCCAATACCTTTAAACCGGACTGGTTGTTGAAAAGCAAAACTGATACCAGCTAAAGCACGTTTAGTAATATCCCAATCAGTAATATCTTCACCATTAAATAATATTTGACCACTAGTAGGCTTTTCAATACCCATAATGATTTTGGCTAAAGTTGATTTACCACCACCATTAGGACCTGTGATTACAGTAAATTTTTTGTCATCAATAGTCAAATTTACATTTTTAAGAATTTCTTTAGTTTTGTTTCCATTATCTATGGAAAATGATAGATTTTTTAATTCTAACATTAAAATAAACTCCAATCTAATACATTTATGTAATTTATTATTTATAAAACATATAATATATAGTAACTATTATACAATTTCTATTATATATTAGCAAAAGATAAAGCGTTAATTCAATAAAAAAATAAATAAAAAATTTTTAAAATAAAATTTAAATGAATTATTGTATAAAAATAGAAATTTAAATTCAAAATCGAAATTATTTAATAAAAAATTTTATTTTTTAATATATAATATAGAATAAAAG
>Garnier_p2__coassemble_1049_pt1 | contig 39398 bp, 34 predicted proteins | sample Garnier_p2__metabat2_low_PE_022 | metagenome-assembled genome bin Garnier_p2
CCAAATAGGTTCACCAACTTATACAGTGGATTTAGCAAAATTACTTTGTGATATGGCTTTATCTGATAAATATGGTATTTACCATGCTACAAATGAAGGGATATGTTCATGGTATGATTTTGCTTGTGAAATATTTAAACAAGCAGGTATAAAGATAAATGTAAAGCCAGTACCATCAACAGCATTTCCAACAAAGGCTATACGACCACATAATTCAAGAATGAGTAAAAAATGTTTAGATAAAGCAGGATTTAATAGATTACCTGCATGGCAGGATGCTTTATTAAGATATTTACAAGAATTGAATATGTAAATAGAAAAAACCGCAAAGAATATATCTTCTTTGCGGTTTTCTTTTAGCATAGTTTATGCATAATAAATATTGCAATCAAAGCACATATCATCTATTTGTTTATGATCTGTATATTGCCATATCTTGCAGATACGTTCGGGATGTTCTTGTTTGAAACTGTTTTCATGATAATATTGGGCTACCCAAATGGGGATATAATCGGCTAATAGATTTAAATCGATGATATTCGTGAGCCAGTTGTATGAGCTATATAGTCCCACATAGTTATAATCTAGTTCATTTAATTTATTGATGAAATTGCCAATCATATAGGCGGGATTAATGGGGCTTTGTAGTAAAGATTCATCTTCGGCGTCATACCAAATGCCTAGTGGTGGATTTTCGCCGTCAAGATATGTCTTGATCATTTGGTCGACCCAAAGTGCTTCATTTATGGATTCGCTGATGGTTTGGGCATGGGCGTAATAATATACGCCATATGGCAAATTATATTCTACAGCGTCATTGACATGGCGGATGAACATTTCATCTAGGTTAGTATATTCGCCTAGTTTGATAATTACACCATCAATATGAGCGTCTAAGATTGCTTGCCAGTTGATATGTTGTTGCCAAGCAGAGATATCAATTAGATTTAGATTTAAATTTTGCATAAAATCACTCCTTTACTTATTACTTGCAGGTAAAGTAGTAAAAATAAACCTAAAATGTAATTGTTTTTACTTTAATACACAAAACTTTTAAAAAAGATTGAAAATATTTTAGATTTTTGAGAAAATTACGATACATCGTACACATTGTTTAATTTTTTAGAGTATAATGTAGTTATTATCAAGGAATGAGGTGGAAACGTTGGTTACTTCGGAAGATTATCTAGTAGATAGGATAAAGCAATTATGTATGATGAAAAAGATAAAAATTAATACCTTGGCTAATATGGCAGGACTTCCACCATCAACTTTGTATAGTATATTGAGCTTTAAAAGTAAAAATCCTAAATTTAAAACGATTTGTAAAATATGTATAGCCTTACATATTTCTGTATTTGAATTTTATAATGTAGATATGTTTAAAGAACCTGAATATTAAATCATTCATAACTGCACGTATAGAATGGCAACTATTATGTAATTTTGAATAATAGTTGTCATTTTTTTATTTTAGGGTTGTTTTTTTACCTCTTACTTGCAAGTAAATAAGTGTAAGGGGTTGATAAGATGAGAAAACGACGGCGGCGTATTTGCTTTGGTTATTCAAAATTTATTTAATATCTTTAATAAAAGGAGAGAATGAAAATGGCAGATACACGTAAATTAAGTATGATTTTTACAATGGATAATGGTGATGAATTCAAATATACTTTAGCTGATCCTAAAGATGATTTAACTAAAGCAGAAGTTGATGAGGTTATGCAAAAAATGGTAGATAGTCAGGCAATTAGTAAAAAAGGTCATACTGTGGCTAGTAAAAAAGAAGCGTATATTACAGTTACTACACAGAGTGAATTGGCTTAATTTCGATTTTTAGATGAATTATGGATTTTGATTATAGATTGTTATAGGGGGAATTGATTATGGCAGTGAAAAAGAATGCAGAATGTGAACTTATCGTGAAAGTACAGACAGGTACAACAACTACTGGTAAAGCAAGTTATAGTAGTCGTAGTTTTAAATATATTAATCCACAAATTAGTGAAGATGATATTTTGGCGATTGGTCAAAAAATAGCTGGTTTACAAAAATACACTTTGGGTAGTGTATATAGACAGGATACTGCTGAAGTGGCTGAAAATTAAGTTTAAAAAGGGGGTGCAATGCATCCCCTTTAACTATAATCAAATTTATTAGCTCGAGGTGACAATTTATGTTGGTGCTGTTAATTTGATAATAATATTGGCAAACTTTACTTTTGGGTGTTTATTAAAGAAAGGGGTCAATATTATGACAGATATATTAGGGAAAGCTCAAATGGGAGATGCTCAAGCGATTCAGATATTGCTTACCAAATATCAAAATTTATTGAAACATGTCTCAAGACAACATCATTTGGAAAGTATTCAAGATGATGCGTATGCTGAAGCTGTAGTAAGTTTTTATCAGGCTATCAGAGATTTTGATGATAGCTTGGGGGTGAATTTTGCAGGTTTTGCCAAAATGAGGGTGTATCAAGGGGTACATGATTTGTTTCGAAAGAATTTGCGTATTTGGCAACATGAATTATCTTTGTCGGGAAAATCTACAGATAGTGAAAATCAAGATTCTAGTGATGATTCAGAAGATGATTTTGCGGACTTGATTGCTGATAAAGAAAATTTTGCACAAGTTGTTGATTTAAAATTAGATTTATCTAGGGTGGTAAAGAAGTTACCGCAAAAACAATACTGGGTATTTATCCTGGCTAGTAAATATGAGTTTAAACAAAAGCAAATAGCCAAAATATTGAATATTTCTGAGCAGGCTGTTAGTAAAAATTATCGCAAAGCAAAAAATTTTGTTCATCAGGCCTTAATTGAAGGTGGAGCATATGCAGAGTATCTTTGATTATATTGCGAATTATGGTTTCCCTATAGTGGTAGCTAGTTTTTTGTTGGTACGTGTAGATAAACATTTAGCTAGTTTGGATAGGGGGATACATGATTTGAATAAGATATTGTGGCAACAATTTAATAAATAATAAAAGTCCCTATGAATGTGTGTTTCATAGGGATTTTTTGTATAAATTATGTTATAATAAAAATGATTGTATACAGAGTGTAAATTTAAATTTTAAAATGAAAAATATAAGTTTTACAAATGATATTATGGTATTAGGGAGAGATTTTTATGAAACGTATACGTAAAGCGGTTATTCCTGCTGCAGGATTTGGTACTCGTTTTTTACCAGCAACAAAAGCTACACCAAAAGAAATGTTGCCTATAGTAGACAAACCAACGATTCAATACATAGTAGAAGAAGCAATCGCCAGTGGTATTGAAGATATTTTGATTATTAGTGGTCATGCCAAACGTGCTATTGAAGATCATTTTGATAGTGCACCGATTTTGGAAGCTGAATTAAAAGCTAAGGGTAAATTAGATTTACTAAAAATGGTACAAGAAACATCAGAAATTAATGTGCATTATATTCGCCAAAAACACATGCGTGGACTTGGTGATGCGATTTTGTGTGCTAGAGCTTTCATTGATAATGAGCCTTTTGCTGTGCTTTTGGGTGATGATATTGTATATAATCCAGATGTGCCTGCATTAAAACAATTAATGGATATGTATACGCAAACTGGTGCTAGTATTTTGGGTTGTCAAGAAGTGCCAAAAGAAAAAGTATCTTCTTATGGTATTGTAGCAGGTGTGCCGACTATTAATGACCAGTTGATGAAAGTTAATGATATGATTGAAAAACCAAGTATTGAGGAAGCACCAAGTCAAATGGCAGTGCTTGGTAGATATATTATTACACCTGATGTTTTTGAAGTATTACAAAAAACAAAACCTGGTAAAGGTGGAGAAGTGCAATTAACTGATGCACTTAAAGTTATGGCAAGTCGTGAAAATGTATATGCGTATAATTTCACTGGTAAACGCTATGATGTAGGGGATAAATTGGGCTTTTTAAAAGCAACAGTAGAATTTGCTCTGCGTAGAGATGACTTATCAGCAAATTTTGCTCAATATTTAAAAGAAATAACAAAAGATTTATAAAACATAAATGTTCATTTCTTTAATACAAAAAAATGAACCAAAGAAACATTATTGTAGATGAAATTTAAATTTTGATATAAAAATAATAACAAATTTTCCTCTTTTTCTCGCATTAGCAGATTTTACGGTATCCGAAGGATATTGAAAAAATGATATTTATGGATATGTTTTTAGTTTAACTGTTTGAACGAAGTGAGTTTTAAACGTTATAGACAGAAATATTATTTTTTCAAAGTAAAAGCAATATGGCGAGGTGAGTTCTTTTGTTACTTTTCTTTATCGTAGAAAGAAAAGTAAGGTAGATGTAAAAAAATAGTAGATTATAAATAAAAAAGTGATACATAATTTTTTTTATGTATCACTTTTTTTTTAGAAAGTTGTTTCTTCAGGTAGGGTAAGATTATCTTTTACTTGAGAAATTTCACTATCTATATCTAAGATAACAGGTGCTTCGATGGCGTAAATACGATTTAGATTATTTACGATATCTTGATGTGGTAATTGATTATAAGTACCTTCGTTGATAATAATAATACTTTGGCGAGTGGTTTCATTTAATTTATAACTAAAAATACGAGTTTTTTCTAAAATATTATAAATTAGGGTATAATTAGTAGCAGAGAGTTCACTTGGTGGTAATAAATCTTGAAGTGAATTATTGAAGGCATTAGTTTCATCATATAAGCGTTGTAAGCGTTCTAATGTTTCTTCTGGAGATAATTGATTTTGCTCATATTTATCGATAATTTTGTGATAAACAGAGCTGAAACGATTCATTTGTTTAATATTTTCTTTATAATCATTGTACCATGTTATAAAATAAGGTTGTTCGCTTAAAATATTAATACGTTGTTGTTCAGAAAGTCTAGTAGGCGTCATAGGAGCGTACCAAGAAGTGTACATGACTACTAGGCAAAGTGCGATAATCCCTGTGGGAATGATATATATACGTTTTTGGGGATATTTTCTATCAGCTAAATAACTGGCAATAATGATTAAAATCACAATGAATACGGCTAAGACAAATTGCATGACGTACCTCCTAAAAATTTGGGAATTATAATTTATTTAAGAAAAAATATTTTTATAAATATCTTCTATTTTAGCATATTATTGTATCTATGTGGTTTGAAAATATTTTTATAGTTATATTGGTAAAATAAAACATAAAGAGGTGAAATTTAATTATTAACGTGATTAGGTGATAATTAAGTTAATGATTACAAAGTATGGATTCACGAAAAATGATGTATTACGTACAAAGTTTCAAATTGTTGGCAAAAGATTATTGGCGTTCTGAAGAAAAATGGAAGGCTTATGGTATTTTGGCAGTAGTATTGATACTGAATTTGGCAAGTGTATTTTTGACGGTACTGATTAATGATTGGTACAAAGAATTTTGGGACGTATTGCAGGCTTATCAATTCGATAGTTTTTGGCCATTAGTAGGTAAATTTTCGTTCATTGCCATGATATATATTACTATTGGCGTTTATTCGGTATATTTACAACAACTTTTACAAATAAAATGGCGAACTTGGCTTACAGATAAGTATTTAGCTAATTGGATGCAAAAACGAGCATATTATAATTTAAAGCTTTTGGGCAAAGATATGGATAATCCAGACCAACGTATTTCGGAAGATATTAATCAATTTGTTGGTTTGACCTTGAGTTTGACGATTGGGTTGGTGCGTCAATTAATTAGCTTAGTAGCGTTTATTGTTATTTTATGGAATTTATCTGGTATTTTTACAGTGCCAGTGGGTAGTTATGAATTTACAATTTATGGTTATATGGTATGGTTATCGTTAATTTATTCTGTAATTGGTACGTATCTTACGCATAAAGTGGGTAGATTATTAATTAATCTAAATTATGAACAGCAAAAATACGAGGCAGATTTTCGTTTTGCGATGATGAGAGTGCGTGAAAATACAGAGTCAATAGCTTTTTATCGTGGTGAACAGCCTGAACTTACAAATTTTCGTCAACGTTTTCAATCGGTAATTATTAATTTTAGAGGGATTATGAATCGTCAAAAAATGCTTAATGCCTTTACAGCGGGCTATGGACAACTGGCGATAATTATTCCGATAATGCTGGCTGCTCCGAGATGGTTCGCTATGGAAGTACAAGTGGGCTGGATTATGCAGGTGTTGAATGCTTTTGGACAAGTACAGACGGCGATGTCGTATTTTGTAGAATCATATGCAACTATTGCGCAATGGTGTTCTGTTGTTCGACGTTTAAGAGGGTTTAATCAACATATTGGTGAGGCTAAAGTTTTAAAATCTGATGTGGATTTTGTAGAGTTTAGTGAAAAGATGACGAAAGATGTAGAAGTTTACTCAAGTAATAATCAATATGATAATAATTTGAGTAAAAATACAGATATCAGTATAGAAAATGTAGATATTTGTTTACCTAATGGTGATTGTTTGGTTAAAAATTGTAGCTTTTCATTAAAAAATATATCTAGTTTATTAATTATGGGACATTCTGGTGTGGGAAAATCCGTAATGCTAAGGACTTTAGCTGGACTTTGGCCATATGCTAAAGGTAAGATTTATTTACCGAAAGAACAAGAAATGTTGTTTTTACCACAACGACCATATTTACCTTTGGGTACGTTAAAGCAGGCAATACTTTATCCGCAAGATGAATTATTAATGGCAAATATGAATAATTTAGATGAATATCTTCGTGAGATATTAGTTCAGTGCAAATTGGCTTATTTAGTGGATAAATTGGACGTAGTAGATGATTGGAGTCGTATTTTGTCCTTGGGTGAGCAACAACGTATCGCTTTTGCTAGGGTATTGATATATAAACCAAGATATTTATTTTTAGATGAATCAACTTCGGCTTTAGATGAAGAATTAGAAACTTATATTTATGCAATAATTGCAAAATTATTACCTCAGATGAAAATGATAAGTGTAGCTCATCATAGTAATTTAAAAAATAAACATGATGCTGTTTTAAAATTAGAAGGAAATGGGGTTTGGTCAATTGAAAGCGAATCAAGAAATCGAGATTAAATTAGAAATTGTAGATAAAAGTCAAGTTGAATATATTGAGGAATATATTCAAAAACAAGCAAGTAAAGAATTCAAAAAAATACAAATGAAGGCCATTTATTATGATACAGTAGATGAATGCTTACAAAAACAAAAAGTAGCTTATCGTGTACGTCAAGAGAATGATTGTTTTGTAGCTACGTACAAAAGTGGAAAGATAAATGAGCAAAATGTCTTTGAACGTGTCGAAATCAATAAAGACGTAAAGAACATGAAACCAGATATTAGCGTTTTTGTGGAAGAGACAGAGATTTGGCCAAAGTTAAAAGCTATTAAAAATAGTGAATTTAAGCCTATAGTGATTACTGATTTTGTACGTAAATGTACTGATATATCATGGAATAAATCAATGATTGAGTTGGCTTTGGATATAGGATTCGTTCAAGGAAAAGAGCAACAAGCACCGCTTTATGAGGTGGAATTAGAATTAAAATCTGGAACAATAGATGATTTATTGGCATATAAACAGGAGCTGGAAACAATGTTTAACTTAGTCGCTTCACCTATTAGTAAATATAAAAAAGGTTTGATTTTAGCAGGGCAAATTTAATTGCCCTGTTTTTTTTAGAAAAAAATAATGTTTTAGCAGGATTTACAAAAATGATATAGAATAGTAATACTAGATAGTAAAATTGTAACGAATGATTATTGAATATTTATTCGTAAGATACTATTTAGGGGCTAATTTAGAAAGGATTGTGAGTGAATATACATATTAAATCAAAATATTAAAAAATATAAGACAATTATTAAGATTATTAAGTTTTGGTAAAATCTTTGTTAAGTCTTGTAAAATTATAAATAGTTTCGAGATTATTTTAGAATTTTATTCTATGATAATAGCAAAGGTGTTTTTGTTTTTTTTTTAGTTAAATAATAGTTTAATATATGTTTATTTTTCAGGAGGTTTTATTATGAGAAAAACAGAATGCTTAGCCATGATTTTGGCTGGTGGTCAGGGAAGTAGATTGGGGGCTTTGACTAAAAATATAGCGAAGCCAGCAGTTCCATTTGGTGGGAAATATCGTATTATTGATTTTCCATTGAGTAACTGTGCAAATTCTGGTATTGAAACTGTTGGTGTATTGACTCAGTATCGTCCATTGGAGTTGCATACATATCTAGGTACTGGTGAAGCATGGAATCTTGACCGCAAAAATGGTGGTGTATATATTTTACCTCCATATGCTAGAGAAAAAGGTGCAGACTGGTACAAAGGCACAGCTGATGCAATTTATCAAAATATTAATTTCATAAATAAAGCCAACCCTGAATATGTATTAATTTTATCTGGGGACCATATTTATACTATGGATTATGCTTGGATGCTTGAACATCATAAAAAAAATAAAGCAGAAGCAACAATTGGGGTAATCAAAGTACCGATGAAAGAAGCTTCTCGTTTTGGTATCATGAGTACTGATAAAGAAGGCCGTATTACAAAATTCGCGGAAAAACCAGCAAAACCTGAAAGTAATTTGGCTTCTATGGGTATTTATGTATTTAATTGGGCATTTTTACGTGAATATCTTGAAAATGATGCTAAAGATGATACATCCAGTCATGATTTTGGTAAAAATATTATTCCTAAAATGTTAGCAGATAATGCAAGATTATATTCATATGCTTTTGAAGGTTATTGGAAAGATGTAGGAACTATCGATAGCCTTTGGGAAGCAAATATGGATTTATTAAAAGAAAAACAGCCATTTGAAATGAATGGAAAATGGAAAATTTATTCTGTAGATATGGCAATGCCTCCTCATTTTGTTGGACCAAAAGCTAAAGTAAAAAATTCTTTAATCAGTGAAGGTGCTATGGTTTGTGGGGAAGTAAAAAATTCAGTAATATTCCCAGGCGTACGTATTGCTAAAGGTGCAAAAGTAATTAATTCAGTGATTATGCCGTTTGCTCAAATTGGAGAAAATGCAGTGGTTGATAAAGCGATTGTAGCGCAAAATAGTAAAATTGAAGTAGATGCTCATGTAGGTAATGAAGATGGCAGTATTGCTGTTGTTCCTGAAGGGGAAACTGTAAGAGCTGTAGTAGAAAGCGCTGTAGAAAATGTAAATGTGGGATAATGTGGGATAATGGATAAGCGAGGGATATAATTATGAAAAACACTCTGGGAATAATGGATTTATATGAAGAAGATATACAGGTAAGAACTTTAACAACAAAAAGACCGATTGCTACATTACCATTTGCTGGTAGATACCGTTTATTAGACTTTGCGTTATCTAGTATGGTAAATTCAGGCATTACCAAAGTTGGTATGATGATGCCAAATAAATCACGTTCTATACTAGACCATCTTCGTTCTGGTAAAGATTGGGATTTGGCTCGTCGTCATGATGGTTTATTTTATTTACCAGCAATGAAAGTAGATAAAGATACGCGTAATGGTAATTTACAATCTTTCTATAATCATTTAAATTTCATCAAAAGATCTGAACAAGATTATGTTTTGATTTCTAGTAGTAGATTTGTTTATAATATCGATTTTAGAACAGCACTTCGTTTTCATCAAAATACAGGCGCGGATATTACTATGATTTATCATTTAGAAAATACAGAACGTCCTGATAGTGCTACTATTTTAACAACTGGTGATAATGGTTTAGTTACTGAAATAGCAAATCGTCCTGCTGTTTATGAAAATTCCAAAGTATTTATGGGCATTTATTTGATGTCTCGTGAAAAATTCATTGAAATTGTATCTACTGCTTATGAACGTGGTGGTTATGATTTCTTGGTAGATGGTATTTTACGTCATCAAGATAATTTAAATATTTATGGTTTCCAACATGAAGGATATGTATCTGAAGTTTGTTCTACAATATCTTATTTCAAAACTAGTATGGATTTATTAAAACCTGAGATTTGGGAAGAATTATTCATGGGTTATAATCCAATTTATACTAGAGTTCGTGATGAAGCTCCTGTACAATACAAAAAACAAGCAAAAGTAAGTAATTCATTGATTGCTAATGGTTGTGTAATTGAAGGCAGTGTAGAAAACAGTATTTTATTCCGTGGTGTAAAAATCGGAAAAGGGGTTCAAGTAAAAAATAGTGTGATTATGCAAAGCTGTGAATTACAAGAAGATACTTTAGTAGAAAATGTAATTTGCGATAAAAATGTTATTGTAAGCGAAGGTAAATGGTTAAAAGGGGCAGAAAATTATCCATTAATTATTGAAAAAAATACAGTTATTTAAAATGATAAAAATGCTTAGATAGAATAAAACAATATAAGATAATGAATAGGTTACTAAAGTTTAGGGGGACACGATAGTGAGTATCGGAATAATTAATAAAAGAATTGAAGAAAGAGCATCATTAGAGAAAAACTTTTTAAAAACTGCGAATATGTTATTTGGTAAAGATTGGAATGAATTGACTAAAGAAGAATTATATCAAACTTTAGTACGTACAGTTCGCCAATATATTAGTGAAAACTGGATTATGACTAATAAATATTATCAAGAACATAATTCTAAAGAAGTTTATTATTTTTCTATTGAATTTTTATTAGGACGTTTACTAAATACAAATTTAATCAATTTAGATATGAAAGAAATTTGTAAAGAAGCGTTAAAAGATTTAGATATAGAAATTACGGACCTTTTCAAACAAGAACCAGATGCAGGTTTGGGTAATGGTGGTCTTGGTCGTCTTGCGGCATGTTTTATTGATTCCTTAGCTTCTTTAGGCTTGCCAGGTCATGGTTGTACTATTCGTTATCAATATGGTTTATTTGAACAAAAAATAATTGAAAATCAACAAGTAGAAATTCCAGATAATTGGTTAAAAAATGGTTTTGCTTGGGAATATCGTAAAGCGGATAAAGAAGTAGATGTAAAATTTGGTGGTAATGCTTATATGGCAAAACAACCAGATGGTTCTTTAAAATTAATTCATGAAGGTTATAATACAGTAGCTGCTGTTCCTTATGATGTACCAATTGTTGGTTATCATAATAAAGTGGTAAATACTCTTCGTTTATGGAATGCAGAAGTACCTCAAGATTTTGCTTCTTTATCTGGTACTCGAGAACAGTTACAAGAAAGATTAAAACAATCTTATCGTGTACAAGCAATTACTTCTTGTTTATATCCAGAAGATAGCTCTTATGAAGGAAAAATGCTTCGTTTGACTCAAGAATATTTCTTCGTATCTGCTGGTGTACAAAGTATTGTTCGTCATTATAAACGTCGTAAAGGTGATTTAAAAGATTTTGCCAAAAAAATCGCTATTCATATCAATGATACACATCCAGCTATGGCTATTCCAGAACTTATGCGTGTACTTATCGATGAAGAAGGTATGGATTGGAATACAGCTTGGGATATTACAAAAAATACAGTAGCATATACAAACCATACAATTATGCCAGAGGCTTTAGAAACTTGGCCAATTGGTATGTTTAAAGAACTTGTTCCACGTATTTATATGATTGTGGAAGAAATCAATGCTCGTTTCTTAGAACAAGTACGTAAACAATATCCAAATGATGAAGAACGTGTACGTAGAGTATCTATTATTCAAGATGGTGTAGTGCACATGGCTCGTCTTTCTGTAGTAGGTAGTCATAGTGTAAATGGTGTTGCTAAAATTCATAGTGATATCTTAAAAGCTCATACAATGCATGATTTTGATGAAATTTATCCAGGTAAATTTAATAATAAAACTAATGGTATTACACATCGTCGTTGGCTCATTGCTGCAAATCCAGAGCTTTCTGGTTTGATTGATGAAGCTATCTCTGATAAATGGCGTACAGACCCAGCAAAATTAATAGATTTATTAGCATTTAAAGATGATAAAGCTTTCTTGGATAAAATGGCTGAAGTGAAAAAACAGCATAAAATTTATTTAGCAGGTCATATTAAACGTCGTAGTGGTTTTGATATCGACCCTAACTCTATTTATGATATCCAAGTAAAACGTATTCATTCTTATAAACGTCAAATTATGAATATTTTACATGTAATACATGTATATAATTTAATTAAACAAAATCCATCATTAAAAGCTCAAATGTTACCACGTACATTCATGTTCGCAGGTAAAGCAGCTCCTGGTTATCATATTGCAAAAGAAACTATTCGTTTAATCAATAATGTAGCAAGTGTTATCAATAATGATAAAGATGTAAATGATTGTATTCGTGTAGTATTCTTAGAAAATTATGGTGTTACTTTAGCAGAAAAATTATTCCCAGCAGCAGATGTTAGTGAACAGATTTCTCTTGCAGGTAAAGAAGCGTCTGGTACATCTAATATGAAATTTATGATGAATGGGGCTATTACACTTGGTACTTTAGATGGTGCTAATGTAGAAATTTGTGATGCAGTAGGCAAAGAAAACTGCGTTATCTTTGGTTTAAAAGCTGAAGAAGTTATGGAATACTATCAAAATGGTTTATACTCTGCTTGGACAGAATATAATACAAATCAGGCAGTGCATAGCGTAGTTGATCATTTATTAAGTGGTCCATTTGCGCAAAATGGTGATTTCCATGATTTACACAACTATTTATTCAATAGTAATGATGAATACTTTATGTTTAAAGATTTCAATGCTTATTGCGATGCTCATACACAAATCAGAGAAAAATATCTCGACCGTTATGGCTGGTTAAAATCTAGCTTAATCAATATTGCTCATTCTGGTATTTTCTCTAGTGATAGAACTATTGCTGAATATGCAAAAGATATTTGGCATGTAGAACCAATTAATTTGATGAAATAAATGACTCCAAAGGAGAATCAAAAATGAAAGTATCGGCATTAAAAGATTATGATTTATATTTGTATCATCAAGGTACAAATTTTTATGTATATCAAATGCTGGGAGCTCATTTTGTGATAGAAAATGGTGTGAAAGGTGTCCGCTTTGCAGTGTGGGCACCTCATGCTAAAAGTATAAGTGTTGTGGGAGATTTTAATAATTGGGATTATACCAAAAATCCAATGGAAAGAATTTCTGATGGAGAAGTTTGGGTGACATTTATACCAAACTTACAAGAAGGGGATATTTATAAATATTCTATAGAGTCTTTTCATTGTAATGAACGCTTTTTAAAAGCAGACCCATACGCTTTTTATGCTGAGAAAAAGCCCAAAACAGCTTCCCGTATATATGATTTAAATCAATACACTTGGCATGATGAAGCTTGGCAAGAAAAGAAAAAAATGGAAACTTCATATGATAAGCCTATGCTTATTTATGAAGTACATTTAGGCTCTTGGCGTCGTGATGCTGAAGGAAATTATTTAACATATAAAGAAGCGGCACATCAATTAATTGATTATGTGAAAAAAATGAATTATACACATATCGAATTTATGCCACTTTGTGAACATCCATTTGATGGTTCTTGGGGATATCAGGCAACTGGTTATTATGCGGTAACTAGCCGTTATGGTGAACCGAAAGACTTTATGTATTTAGTGGATTTAGCACATCAAAATGGTATTTCGATAATCATGGACTGGGTACCAGGTCATTTTTGTAATGATGCACATGGTCTTCGTCGTTTTGATGGGGAAACACTTTATGAATCAGATAATGAAAAACGTCGTGAAAATTGGCAATGGGGTACGACTAATTTTGATTATGGTCGTCGTGAAGTGCATAGCTTTTTGATTTCTAATGCGTTATTTTGGCTCACTGAATACCATATAGATGGACTTAGAATTGATGCTGTAGCGAATATGCTATATCTAAATTATGGTCGTGAAGAAGGTCAATGGGAACCAAATAAATATGGCGATACAGGCAATCTTGAAGCAATGGAATTAATAAAGAGCCTCAACGAAACTATTTTTAAATATTATCCAAATGCTTTAATGATGGCGGAAGAATCTACTTCTTGGCCGATGATTTCTCGTCCAACATATATGGGTGGTATGGGCTTTAATTATAAGTGGAATATGGGCTGGATGAATGATATGCTCAAGTATATGAGTCTTGACCCGATTTATCGTAAATGGAATCATGATAAAATTACATTTTCACTTATGTATGCTTTTACCGAAAATTTCGTATTGCCATTATCACATGATGAAGTAGTTCATGGAAAATGTTCACTTATTGAAAAAATGCCAGGAGATTATTGGCGTAAATTCGCAGGTCTTCGTGCGTTCTTTGGCTATTGGATGACTCACCCAGGTAAAAAATTGTTATTTATGGGTGGCGAATTTGGTCAATTTATTGAATGGAATTATGATGATAGTTTAGATTGGCATTTGCCAGAATTATATCCTATGCATACAAAGATGCAACAATTCTCTAGTGATTTAAATAAATTTTATTGTGAACATAAAGCTCTATGGCAAGTAGACTTTGATTGGCGTGGTTTCCGTTGGATTGATTGTAATGATAATGAAAATAGTGTAATTTCTTTTGTTCGTTATGCAGAAGATGAAGAGGATTTTGTTATTACCGTATGCAATTTTACGCCGGAAGTTCGTCATGGTTATCGTATTGGTGTACCACAAAAAGGTATTTATCAAGAGATATTTAATACAGATGCAGAAAAATATGGTGGTTCAAATGTATTAAATGAAGGTGATTTTAAATCTGAAGATATTTTTTGGCATAATCAAAAACAATCTATTCAGATTACTTTACCACCACTAGCTACCGTATATTTTAGATTAAAAATGCGTGCGATAGATACTAAACAGCAAGAATTAACTGAAAAAAATTGTTTAGAGCATGTAAGAATAACAAAAGTTAGACCTAGATTACGTCAAAAGGCGAAAGCTTTTGCTATGAGATAATATATTTTTATAAAAAAGATAAGATATAAAAAGTATTTTTGCTTAGATGTGTTATTTGTGTTATTAATGATAAAAAGTAAAGCATAATATTCAAGAGGGTGTTATAGTGTTAAAAGTTTTATATGTAGCGTCAGAAGCAGTACCTTTCGTAAAAACAGGAGGACTTGCAGATGTAGCTGGTTCTTTACCTAAAGAATTAAAACAAAAAGGTGTAGATGTACGTGTTGTTATGCCAAAATATAGTGGCATAAAAGAAGAATATAGAAATAAAATGCAACACGTTTATGATGGTGAAATTGACCTTGCTTGGCGTAAAAAATATTTGGGCGTTGATAGACTTGATTATAAAGATGTGCCTTTTTATTTTATCGATAATCAAGAATATTTTTATCGTGAAGCATATTATGGTTATCCAGACGATGTAGAAAGATTTACTTTCTTCTGTAGAGCTGTACTTGCTATGCTCCCTGAAATTGATTTTTGGCCAGATGTTATTCATATGAATGATTGGCAAACTGGTTTAATCAGTGTATATCTAAAAATAGAGCATAATCAAGATGAAAGATATAATAAAATCAAAACAGTATATACAATCCATAATTTGAAATATCAAGGTCGTTTCTGGAAAGGCTATTTAACAGATGTATTAGGTCTTGATTGGAAATATTTCAATAATGGCGATTTAGAATACTTTGATGATATTAATTTCATGAAAGGTGCAATTGTATATTCTGATAAGGTAACAACAGTAAGTCGTAGTTATGCTAATGAAATTCAAGACCCATATTTTGGTGAAGGCCTTGAAGGTATGTTACAAAAACGTGGCGGAGATTTATCGGGTATTATTAATGGCTTAGATTATGAAGATTATAATCCACTTACCGATAAATATATTTTTAAACAATATGATGTAAACAATGCTTTAGTGGCTAAAGGTGATAATAAAGAAGAATTACAAAGAAAGCTCGGTTTACCAGTAAATCGTAAAATTCCAATTATTGCTATGGTAACTCGTTTGGTAGAAGCAAAAGGTCTTGATTTAGTTACTCGTATTTTAGATGAATTATTAGATTATGAAGATGTTCAATTTGTGCTTTTAGGTACAGGTGATAGACAATATGAAGATTGGTTCAAAGGTTTAGTATGGCGTCATCCGAAAAAAGTTTCGGCAAATATCTTCTTTAATAATGAGTTAGCTCATCAGATTTATGCAAGTTCTGATTTATTCTTAATGCCATCTCAATATGAACCATGTGGTATTGGTCAGTTAATTGCACTTCGTTATGGTTCTATACCAATTGTAAGAGCAACTGGTGGTTTAAAAGATACAGTAGAAGCATATAATAATTACACACAAACAGGTAATGGCTATAGCTTCAACAATTATAATGCTCATGAATTATTATTCTCTATAAAACGTGCTATTGATGGTATTACAGATACATCAAAACGTATTCATCTTATTGAAAATGGTATGACTGCTGATTATAGTTGGGAAGAGTCCGCTAAACAGTATAAAGAATTATATAATAGCTTAAAAGCTTAATTATCTAAAATTTCTTATAGCCTAATACAATTTAGTAAATTATTTTGTATTAGGCTATAGTTGTTTTTGCAGTTAAATATATTTATTGGGGGAATTTACATGATATTGCATAATTCGCAAAATCCCTATTATAGATATCCATTAGGGGCTGTGTCGACAGATACTACAGTGAGGTTGGCTATTGATGTGGATATTGATAAAAAAATTAGCTTTGTAAAAGTACATACATGGCAAGAAAATTGTGGGGCAATGTATTATGAATTAAAACAATCTTCATGGGATAAACATCATTATTTTGTAGATTTAGTGATGCCAGAAGATGGTTGCCTATTATGGTATTATTTTATAATTGAATTAGCTGATAAAAGCTTACTTTACTATGGTGATAATAAAGAACAATTAGGTGGTATAGGTCAAGAAAGTGAAGAAACAGTACCATCTTATCAAATAACGGTATATAGAAAAGATGCTAAAACACCAGATTGGTTCAAAAAATCTGTTATGTATCAAATTTTTCCTGATAGATTTTATCGTAGTGGCAATCAAATTGTTGAGAAAAAGCATGCAGTATTGCATTGTGATTGGAATGAAGAGCCAAGTTATTATTTAGATATAGATACTAAAAATATTATTGATTATGATTATTTTGGTGGGAATATTCAAGGAGTAAAAGAAAAATTACCATATTTAAAAGATTTGGGGATATCGGTGATTTATTTTAATCCGATTTTTAAATCAAGGGCAAATCATCATTATGATACAGCTGATTATTATCAAGTAGACCCTATGTTTGGCACAAATGAAGAATTTAAAGAGCTTTGTGAAACTGCAGATAAAATGGGTATAAAAATTATCTTAGATGGCGTATTTAGTCATACAGGTAGTGATAGTATTTATTTTAATAAATATGGTAATTTTGCTAATTTGGGGGCCTATCAATCCAAAGAATCGCCATATTATGAATGGTATGATTTTAAAGAATATCCGACAAAATATGATTGTTGGTGGGGATTTACTACAATGCCAAACGTCAAAGAAACAACACCATCATATATGGATTTTATGATTCGTGGTGAAGATAGTGTATTGAATTTTTGGATGGATAAAGGTATTAGTGGTTGGCGTTTAGATGTAATTGATGAATTACCACAGAAATTTACTCGTTGTTTTTATCAAAAATTAAAAAAAATCAATAAAGATGCAGTCATTATCGGCGAAGTTTGGGAAGATGCGTCAAATAAAATTTCGTATGATGTACCACGTGAATATCTTTGTGGTTATGAAATGGATAGTGCGATGAATTACCCACTTAGAAAAATTATGTTAGATTTTATTTTAGCTAAAAAATCAGCACAAGATACACAGATAGCTATTTTAAATCAACAAGAAAATTATCCTGCGGAAAATCTTTATGCGATGATGAATTTATTAAGCAGTCATGATGTAGAGCGTATTTTGACTGTACTAGGTGAAGCACCGTCCATAGAAAATGTACCTGCTAGTGTGCAAGCAAATTATCGTTTAGATGATGAAAAATTAAATTTAGCTTTAGCTAGATTAGAATTGGCAATTATTTGGCAAATGACATATCCAGGTGTGCCTTCTGTTTATTATGGTGATGAGATAGGTATGCAAGGATATAAAGACCCACATAATCGTGCTAGTTTTAAATGGAATAAAATTAATGCAGAAGGTAAGAATATCCATGATTTTGTGCGTAAGATGATTACTCTTAGAAATAATCGAGAAGTATTATCTACTGGTTGGTATGAGCCAATTTATGCTGATGAAGATGTATTGGCTTATATTAGAACAACTAAATTGGGAAAAGATAGATTTTATCAGCCAATGAAAGATGATTGTATTTTGGTAGTGATGAATCGTCATCAAGAAAAATCATTTACGATAAATATAAATTTACATGGTTTCATGCAAAATAAAATTCGAGAAATATTTACTAATTCTTCTGCTATAGATATTATTGATAATCAAGTAAAAATCGAGATAAAACCACTAACAGCTTTGGTTTTTGAACAAGTTGAAGAACAAGATTATATGAAAAAAGCAGGGATTATTTTACATCCAACGTCTTTACCTTCGGCATACGGTATTGGTGATTTGGGTGAAGAAGCATATAAATTTATAGATTGGTTAGCTTTAGCAGGGCAAAAAATATGGCAAGTTTTACCATTAAATCCTGTAGGTTATGGAGCGTCGCCATATCAGTCACCATCGGCTTTTGCAGGTAATACAATGCTTATTTCTCCAGAAAAATTGGTAGAAATAAATTTATTAGCTAAAGATGATATCAAATTAGATTATATTGCAGATACTAATACTATTGATTTTGTACAGGTAGAAGCTTATAAAGAAAAAATATTAACGAAAGCTTTTGCTAATTTTGTAGTCGATGAAGATTATATAGCTTTTTGCAATCAACATAGTTATTGGCTAGATGATTATGCTTTATTTATGGCATTGAAAAAATATTATCATGATTTACCATGGTATGAATGGCCAGATGAAGTGAAATTACGTGACCAAGAAGTTTTAGAGAAATACCAACAATTATTATCCAAAGATATTTTTTATGTAAAATTTAAACAATATATGTTTTTCATGCAGTGGCAAAAATTACATGAATATGCTACTAAAAAAGATATTCAAATTATCGGTGATGTACCGATTTTTCCATCACATGATAGTGCTGATGTTTGGGTAAATCAAGATTTATTTAATTTAAATCTTGATGGTTCATTAAAAACAGCGGCAGGTGTACCGCCAGATTATTTCAGTGAAGATGGACAATTATGGGGGAATCCACATTATCTTTGGGATAAGATGAAACAAGATGATTATAGTTGGTGGCAAAATCGTATAGCCACATTACTAAAATTAGTAGATATAATTCGTATTGACCATTTTCGTGGTTTTGAAGCATATTGGGAAGTGCCAGGTGATGCTAAAACTGCTAAAATTGGTAAATGGGTAAAAGGCCCAGGTAAAGATTTATTTGATAAAATAAAAAAACATTTGGGTGATGTACCAATTATTGCAGAAGATTTAGGGGTGATAACTCCAGAAGTAGAAGCTTTGAAAAATAGTTGTAATTTCCCAGGAATGAAAGTATTACAATTTGAATTATATCCAAATCAATATCAACATTTAAACTTCATTAGTCCGAAAAATAGTATTGTATATACAGGCACACATGATAATAATACGACTTTAGGTTGGCTAAAAGAAGATATAAGTCCACAAGATAAAGCAATACTTGCAGAATTATTACAAGTAAATGTTGATGATGATGAAAAATTATTAAAAGAATTAATAATCATGGCATATAAAAGTAATGCCAAAATAGCAATATTACCAATGCAAGATGTATTAGGCTTAGATAGTAAAGCACGAATGAATTTACCAGGAACAGTAGGCACAAACTGGGGCTGGAGAATGCAAAAAGATGCTTTAACTATAGAAAAAGCACAAGAACTAAAAGAATTAACAAGCTACCGATAAACCTTTCATTTTTCTTTATTGGTGTAAAGAAAAACGAAACAAAAAGAAAGCCCCTACCCGCAATATTGATTTTACTTTGGCAAAGCCAAAATTTGTGCTACAACGTTTTAAACTCGCTACGCTCAAACAAAAACTACAAACGTATCGCAAATTTTGTCTTTGCCAATAGCCTATGGCTACCGTAAAAGTCTGCTAATGCGGGAATGTTTGGTACTATTTAATGTCGACAATTTTTAATAATAGCATCATATTATGGAGAAAGATTGTTTTCCGCATTTGAAATTTTAGCGGTAACCGCAGGTTATTGAAAAGAATTATCGCTGAATACGTTTTTTGCTTAACTGTCTGAACGAAGTGAGTTTTAAGCATTGTATGAAGCGATAATTCTTTTCAAAGCCAAAATTTCATCTGCGGTGGGCTTTCTTTTGTTACTTTTCTTTGCCCACCAAAGAAAAGTAATATATATCATTGGTTATATTATGTTATAATATTTTAAGTATATTTAGTTAAATTATTTTAAGATAGGTGAAGATTTTAATGAAAATAGAAAATAAAATATTATGGGCGTTGTCTTTTAGTGCATTGACTTTATGTACATATAATCAGCCTGTATTTGCCGCAGATACTGATGTAGAAATCTTAAATTACGTTGAAGATCAGCGTAGAATGGCTAGAGATAAGGAAAAAAATAAAGCTATCAATGAATTTAAAGCGGAAGTTGATGCAGAATATGCTAAAGATGGTATAGAAATCACTGACCCACAAAATGCACCAATTATTTTTGAGGGTAATGATATTATGTATAATTCTGTAACAGGTGAAGTTTATGGTAAAGGTGATGTAAAAATCACTCAAAATTATTCACGTATGACAACAGATGATGCTAATGGAAATTTAAATACAGGTGATGTAGATATTCCTGCAAAAGCGCATGTTTTACAGGTAGCAAATCCAACTTTAGATGTAAATAGTGAAAAAACAAAATATAATTATAAACAAAAAACAGGTGTAATGCATGACCTTAAAGGTCGTATTGATAATCGTTATGTATCGGGTGAACAGGTAGAATTTTATCCAGAATACTATGTTGTGTATAATGGTACAATGACACGTTGTCCAGCTAAAAAACCAGATTATTATTTACGTGCAGATAAAATCGAAATTTATCCGGATGACCATATGGTAGCTTATAATGCAAAATTTATTATTAAAGATACTGTTATTTATCAAACAGATGAATATAGAACTAAAATAGGTACCAATAGTGATAATTCTAAAATGTGGATGCCATTTACTTTCCGTGTAAACGATGAAGATGGTTTAGTTATTGGCTATAATTATAATAAATCAATAGCGAAAAATGTAGGTGTATATGCAGATTTAAAATATACTACTAAACATGATATGAAAAATATTTATGGTATTGGTTGGCACAATGCTGGTGGTAGTTTTAATATTGAAGGCGGTAAATATGAAGATGATGATGACCGCTGGTTAACAAAAGATATTGCCTATATTTATAATTATGGTAGTCGTATAGGTGATAGTCCGCTTAGCTTTAATATTCGTAATGAATATGGTAAATGGAAAGAGGGCAACATTAAAAGCTGGCATCGTGAACATGACTTTTCACTTCGTCATGATCCCATAAGATTAGATAAAGATGGTAAATTTAGATTATTCCCAAGTATGGGGTATCGTTTAGTATATGAAGACTATGATGATTCAAATTATAATAGTTTATATTATGATGTTACATTACTTGGTGAATTTAATGATAAGTTAGTAGGATATGCAGGATATCATTATTCTCGTGTAAGTGCTGAAAATACATTATTTAAATATGGATTAGAAGATTATTCTAAAAAAGTATCAGCAGGTTTAAGCTATAGTATTGATGATAAAAATCGTATTGTAGTAGCAACTGGCTTTGATGCCTCAGATAATTTATTATTAAGAGATTTAGATTATTATTGGTATCATGATTGGCATTGTGTAGAGACAGAAGTAAAATATGAACAGAAAAAAGATAAATGGAGTATTCATTTTAATTTCTTGAACTTCTAGAATTAAGATAAATAATTATAAATATAATGATATAAAAGAAATTAGGTGAATTAATTTATGAAACCAGAATTGATTGATTTTGTAAAAGCATTTAAAGAAAAACGTATTTTAATTATTGGCGATATGATTGCAGATATTTATTTAAAAGGAGATATTTCACGAATTTCTCGTGAAGCTCCTGTACTCGTAATTATCGAATCAGAAGAAAAAACTGTAGCAGGTGGCGCAGCAAACGTAGTAAATAATGTAGCTACACTTGGTGGTAAAGCTTTTGCTGTAGGTGTTTTGGGCGATGATAAAGGCGCTGAAAATTTAAAACATATTTTAGAAAATAATGGTGTAGATACAAATGGCATGCTTTGTGATAAAAAGCGTAAAACAATTACCAAAACACGTGTTATTGCAGGCGGTAGAGCTACAGTAAGTCAACAAGTCGTACGTATTGATCGTGAATGTAATGAGCCAATCAGTAAAGAATATGAACAAGAGATTTTAAGCTATATTCAAGAAATTATGCCGAAAATGCAAGGTGTAGTAATGAGTGATTATGGTAGTGGTACAATAACACCTACTATTCGTGATTTTATTTTAAAATTGAGTAAAAAGTATAATATACCTTCAATTGTAGATTCTAGATATGCTATTTATGATTTTGTAGGTACTGATTATGTTAAACAAAATGATGCTGAATTATCTAGTGCTGTAGGTTATACTATAGATAATGAGAATAAATTATATCAAGCAGCACAAGAATTTATCGTGAAAATGCAAGCAAAAGGGATATTAGTTACTCGTGGGGAAAAAGGAATGACTTTATTTGAGTCAAATGGCGATGTGCATAATATTCCAGTATCGGATAAATCAGAAGTATTTGATGTTTCAGGGGCAGGAGATACTTGTGTCGCTACGTTTATTACAGCTTTAACTACAGGAGCTATGCCATGCCAAGCTGCTGAAATTTCTAATTTTGCCTCTGGTATTGCGGTGCGTAAAATGGGTACAGCAACTGTTTCGGATAAAGAATTGATTGCTGTATTGGAAAAATAATAATAGGATTAGGTTTAATTTTATGATAGTAGATATACAAGATATAGAAAAATTTTGTGAGATTTTGCGTAAAGGTAATAAAACTATTGCCCTTACTAATGGTACTTTTGATTTAGTGCATGCGGGTCATGTTCGTTATTTGAATGAAGCTAGTAAACTTGCAGATTATTTAATTTTGGGGTTAAATAGTGACCAATCGGTAAAACAGTATAAATCAGATAAAAGACCCATTGTAGCGCAAGATGAACGTGCAGAAGTGGTAGATAGTTTAAAAGCAGTAGATTTTGTAGTTATTTTTGAAGAAACAACAGCTGATAATTTAATTAGTAAAGTAAAACCAGATTTTTATGTAAAAGGTGGAGATTATACGGAAGAGTCTTTACCAGAGACAGCTACTGTAAAAAAATACGGTGGTAAAATAGCGTTTATCAAAGTAGTAGATGGTTGCTCAACTACGAATATTATAAAAAAAATACAAGAAGTATATAAATAAATTTATTAAATAATAATAGACCGCAGATAAAGTTTTAGTTAAATTTTATTTGCGGTTATTTTTTATAAAAATGAATAAAAAATATTATTATAGAGAGGATAATTTACGAGTAATTATTTTAAAATTAGTACATAAGTATTTACTATTAGTTAATTTATTGTTAAAATTTATAAATACATAACAATGTTTAGAAATTGGTAATATAGATATTAGGGAGATAAAATTTGAATTATGAATATTTTAATTGTAAAATTGAGTGCTATTGGGGATGTGATACATGCTCTCCCTGTTAGTTATGTACTAAGAAAAAAATATCCTGATGCCCATATAACTTGGGTGGTTGAGCCTACAGCTTATGAAATATTAAAGCATAATCCTTGTGTTGATGAGGTCATTATTTTTAATAAAAAAGCGTTTAAATCATGGAAGGGTTTTAAGGAAAATTATAAACCATTCAAAAAAATGCTGAATAAACGAAAATATGATATTTCAATAGATTTACAGGGATTATTTAAATCAGCAGCAGTAGTTTTCACAGCCAATGCTAAACAAAAAATTGGTTATGTAGATATGCGTGAAGGTAGTAATTTTATTAGTAAATGCATAAGAGGAAATAATCAATATGGCCATATTGTTGATAGATATCTGGATACAGTAAAATTTTTGGGATGCGATACAGAAAATATTCAATTTCCATTAGAAAACACTACTGAAGAAATTGATTTCGTAAATAATTTACTAGAGAAATCGGGACTAAATTTAATAGAAAAAAATATTTTTGAAAAATATGTAGCTTTTGCTGTAGGGACAAATTGGGTCAATAAATGTTGGTCGACAACACATTTTGCCAAACTTAGCCAATTATTATCTGAAAAACAAATAAAAGTAATATTATTAGGCTTTGGGACAAAAGATGAACAAAAGGCCAACGAAATTATGACTTTAGCGAATACAGATAATATTATAAATCTCGTAAGTAAAACCAATTTATTGCAAACAGCAAGGATAATAAAATTAGCTAGTGCAGTAGTAGGCGGTGATACTGGAAATTTACATTTAGCAGCAGCATTAAATGTGCCAGCAATAATGCTTATGGGACCAACTGACCCCAATCGTAATGGCCCATATAGACAAAAGGAAAATGTGATTTTAGCTGGACATGAATGTGATGGATGTTGGAAACGAGTATGTGCCAAAAATATAGATTGTTTATCAATAATACAGCCTGAACAAGTGATGCAAAAATTAGAAAAAATCGGGTTGGTGAAAAATAATGAAAGAGAGTTTTTTGAATCAACAAACACAAGAACAATATCCAATTGATTTTGTAGTAACTTGGAATGGGGTAAACGAAAATCAAGAATTATTTCGTTTGATAGAAGAGCAGGCTACCGATTATTTGCATAAATGATAATGATAATATCGAGTTTGAACCGATGAAAAAGCGTTTAAATCAAGCTTTTGCAAAAATTTTGCCAGATAAATCTAGTTTTGAAAAATAATAAAAAAATAACTAAGTCCCAAGGGACTTAGTTAACTACATAGAGTAAAATGTGTATATTAAATCAAGTATATTATATAGATAAAAAATGAAATATAAATGAAGATTAGTTTAAATTTAAGATAAATAGGATTTTGAGAATAAAGAAGGTTTTTTAGTGATAAATTTTTATTGGAAACGACAAAAAAGTATGCTGATTATGTCTATAGTGGCATTAATATTGATGAGTATGTCATTTATTTTGCCCAAAGAATATGGATATGAAAATCATATATTTGAAAATATAGAGTTAGTAATTTTAGTTTTGGGTATAATTGTTAGTATTTATAAATTAGTTCATTATACAATTAGAGAAAGTATAAAATTTTATATAGCATTGATATTAATATATATATTGATGTTAGGAAGAGAAATAAATTGGGGAAGAATTTTTTATCCGGTAAAAGTTTTGCCAGATGGAGATACGATATATATTTCGCTAGACAAATTATGGTATGGACAGATAGTATATCCTAGTATTGCAGTGTTGGTGGGGATAAGTTTAATTATTTTGGGATATTTCATTTATGAAAGTAAATTAAAAAATATTCAATGGAATATGCCTATAGAGGCAAGTATTATGTTTGTGGTCATGAGCTTATTGAGTCAATGTGTATTTGAATTAGAATATGTAAAATTTATTAGTAATTATAATCAATTATTAGAAGAGATTTGTGAAATGATGTCATATGCTGCGCTAGTATATTGTTCCTATCAAATAGATTTTTGTAAGTTTTACACGAAAATAAAGTATTTTGATATGATAAAATCAAGATTATAATATAGTTAAAAATTAAGACTAAGAGCTAGATACTCTTAGTCTTTTTTATTTAAACAAAAAATAGTAAATAAGTATTTACTATTGAAATAAATCTTGTTAAAATTTAGTTATGATGAAAATAAATCATGAAATATAAAGAATCGAGTTGTTCAATAATGCAAATTGAAAATAAAAACGAAAATGAAAACGAAAACGGAAATAAAGCTGACAAATTTGACCAACGTGATACTTATCCTATTGATTTTGTAGTAGCTTGGGTAGATGGAAATGACCCTATTTGGCAAAAAGATAAAGCCCAATATAGTCCAAGTAAAAATTCAGATAGTAGAAATATTCGCTATCGTGATTGGGATAATATGCAATATTGGTTTCGTGCTGTAGAAAAATTTGCACCATGGGTAAATAAAATTCATTTTGTAACTTATGGGCATTTACCTAAATGGCTAGATACGAAAAATCCGAAATTGCATATAGTAAATCATAAAGATTTTATACCTAATCAATATTTGCCTACATTTAGTGTGCGTCCTATAGAATTAAATTTACATAGGATACCTGGACTAAGTGAACATTTTGTATATTTTAACGATGATATGTTTTTATTAAAGCCGGTAGAAAGAAAATTATTTTTTAAAAATGGTTTGCCTACAGATTTTGCAATAGCTAGTACTTTGAGCGTGGCAGACAAACATGATACGGTACAATTTGCCAAATTTAACAATATTATTATTTTGAATACGCATTTTGATAAAAAAGTTCAAGTAAAAAAATTCTTTAATAAATGGGTAAATCTTGCTTATGGATGGAATGCTTTACGTAATTTGATTTTAATGGGAGAGCATCATTTTAAATGTTTTTCGAATAATCATTTAGCTTTTTCGTATTTAAAAGCTACATTTGAAGATTTATGGGACAAAGAATATGATGAATTAAATGAAACATGTAGTCATAAATTTCGTACAAGAGTAGACGTAAATCAATGGTTAGTTCGTTATTGGCAATTAGCCAAAGGTGATTTTACGCCAATTGGTCGCCATGTAAAAGGCAAAGTTTATGAAGTTTATAATGGGGTAAACGAAAATCAAGAATTATTTAGATTAATTGAAGAGCAGGCTATGCCAATGATATGTATAAATGATAATGATAATATCGATTTTGAACCGATGAAAAAACGATTAAATCAAGCTTTTGATAAAATATTGCCAGAAAAATCAAGCTTTGAAAAATGATTAATTTGTTAAAAGAAAGAATGTGTAACAAATGGATAAAATAAGTTTAAATAATAAAGTTATTTTAATTACCGGTGTAGCAGGATTTATTGGTTCTAATTTGGCTAAAAATTTATATAAAACAGTAAAAAATATTACGATTATAGGTATTGATAATTTAAATAATTATTATGATGTAAATTTAAAACAAGAAAGATTAGAAGAGTTAAGCAAATATAAAACTTTTAAATTCATAAAAGCTAATTTACAAGATAAAGAACTTATTTTAAATATATTTAAACAATACCAACCCAAAATAGTAATCAATTTAGCAGCTCAAGCTGGAGTACGTTACAGTCTAAAAAATCCAGATTCATATATAGAATCAAATATAATAGGTTTTTTTAATATATTAGAGGCGTGTCATCATTATCCAGTAGAACATTTAGTATTTGCCTCAAGCTCTAGTATTTATGGTTCAAATAAAAAAATACCGTATTCAGTAGAAGATAAAACAGATAGACCAGTATCATTTTATGCGGCAACAAAAAAATCTAATGAATTAATGGCCTATACGTATGCGAAATTATATAAAATTCCGATAACAGGATTAAGATTTTTCTCAGTATATGGGCCAGCAGGTAGACCAGATATGGCATATTTTAGTTTTACCAATAAATTAGTAAATAATGAAGATATTCAAATCTTTAATTATGGTAATTGTAAACGAGATTTTACGTATATCGATGATATTGTAACTGGTGTAATAAAAGTTATGCAAAAAACGCCAGATTTTGATGAAGATAGTGTACCGTATAAAATCTATAATATTGGCAATAATAAACCCGAAAAATTATTAGATTTTGTAGATATATTACAACAAGAATTGATAAGAGCAAAAGTTTTGCCGAAAGATTATGATTTTGAACAACATAAGAAATTAGTACCAATGCAACCAGGTGATGTAGAAATCACATATGCAAATGTAGATGATTTAATAAAAGATTTTAATTTTAAACCACAAACTTCTTTGCGTGAAGGTCTGCGAGCTTTTGCTATATGGTATAAGGATTATTATAAAAAATAAAATATAAAAATATAAATAAAAAAACTAAACTTAAATTCTATAAGTTTAGTTTTTTTGTATAAATTATTTTTTTGTTCGTTTAAAATTGCGTTCTAATTTTCGTAAGGCAACAAAAATCATATGAATAGAGCTGACTTTTAATTTAAATTCCCACATTTTTTGATGACTAGGAATAGGGATACGTGGTAGAGCAAATAAATTGATATGCCATAATGGTACATGGTCAAAGATAGCAAAGGCCATTTTATAATTAGCTTTTTGGGCGATATCAATTACTTCTTGATTGAAAAATCCATAAGGATAACAAAGAAAATCCATTGGTTTATCTAGAAGTTTTGTAAATTTAGTTTTGGTTTCAGTAAGCTCTATGATTAATTCATCAGTAGTACATTGAGTCAAAAATGGGTGATTAGCAGTATGTGGTTGGATATCCATACCTTGAGTATGCCATGATTGTAGTTGTTCGATGGTCATGGTAGTAGTAAGTTGTTTACCGAAGTTTTCCCATTTATTTTCTTTTCCAATCCAATTATAAATAGGAAAAACAACAGCCGTCATATTGTATTTTTTTAATAATGGTAAAGCTTTAGTATAATTATCCTCATATCCATCATCAAATGTTAAAAGTATTGGATTTTTGGGAAGTTTGGTTTTGTTTACATAGTGATTATATAAATCTTGTGGTGTGATAGTGTGACAATTGTGCGAGGCTAAATATGCTAGTTGCTCGGCAAATTTTTCTTGTGGTAAAGCATTTCTATCACCAGGAATATCAGCAATGCGATGATACATGAGAATGGGTACATAATTTTTAAATTTAAAATATAATAAAATTAATAAACAAAAAATAATAAATATAAGTATAAACATAATAATTTTTCCTAACCTTAGATATAGTGTATAATAATATATTATACGAATATATAAGAGTATTCAATAAGATTTTAAGGACAGAATATAAGGAAAGATTACATGAAAAAATTTTTGATTATTAATACATCTTTTTTTGGTGATACGTTGCTTACAAATCCTCTTTGCAGGAATATAAAGGCATTGTATCCAGAATCACATATAACTTTTATCGTGAATAAGCCTTTTGTAGAAGTGGCTACGTATTGTGATGGTGTAGATGAAGTAGTGGCTTATGATAAAAAGGGTAAACATCACGGATTAAAAGGCGCATGGCATTTTTATCAAGAACATAAAGAACATTTTAAATTAGGTTTTGAGGCAGCTTTTGTCATTTATGGTAATGAACGTGGTATTATTTTGGCCAAATTATTTGGTGCGAAAAAGATTTATGCGGAAAATCAAGGCATGATAAATTTATTATTAGATAATCCGAAAGAGATAAATTATCATGGTAAAACTAAAGTTCAAACTAAAAATAGCATTTTACTTGAACAATATACACATGAACCAATTCAAGAGATGCCGATGATATTTTTACCACCCAAATCAGCATATCGTGAAATAAATGCATTGCTGGAAAGTCTTGGTCTTCAAGAAAATAATAAATTAGTGGCTATTTGTACTACATCTAAGCGTAAAGAAAAAGATATGCCGATTTCAGATTGTCAGCGTTTGATAAAACAATTACGTAGTCAAGGTTATGTACCATTATTGTTAGGTGCAGGAGCAGTGGCAAGTAAATATCGAGATGATTTACAAACAATAGCAAATGGTGAATTTATCGATTTAGTAGATAAAACTAGTATTAGTCAATTAGGTGCACTTTTGGCTAATTGTCGTGCGTTAATTAGTGTAGATACCGGTACTATGCATTTGGGATTGGCGATAGCTGTACCTACAATATGTTTATTTTACATTCATACAAAAGAACATTTAGCTGCTTGGGCACCAGAAAAAGAATTATATCGTTCTATTGTATTAACTGAAAATATTAATGTAGAAGATATTATGGGAGCATTAAAACAGTTAACGGAGTAATTTTATGAAAAATATTTTATTATTAGTGCCACGTTTAAATATTGGCGGAGCGGAATCATATGTAGCTTTAGTGGCACGTAGTTTAAAATTATTAGGATATAATGTATATTTGGCCTCAGCAGGAGGCGCACTCGCTACAAAGTTACAACAAGAAGGAATAAAACATTTTTTCTTGCCGATTAGATTAAGTAAATATATTTCTGGAATACTATTAAAGAGAATAATAAAAAAATATAATATAGAAATAATCCATGCTAATTCAGAAGCTGCAGGGATAGTGGCGGTAAAAGCAAAACAAAAATATAATTTAGATATACCAATAGTATATACAGCACATGGTGTATTGCCGGCAAAAGTAAAAGAGATTATAAATCAAGTGGATAAAATTATCGCAGTAAGTAATTTTTCACGTGAAGCAGCCATAAAAGAAGGCTTTAGTGCTGATAAAATTGAGGTTGTATATAATGGGGTAGATATAAATAAATTTAAACCTCATAAAGAAAAAAGAAATTTACTTCGTGAACAGTATAATATCCCCCAAGATGCCTTTACTATGATTATTGTATCGAGAATAAAAAATTTACGTAATAAAGGTCATCAGCATTTACTAAATGTTTTAAGTAAATATGAAGTAAGTAAACATTGGCATTTAGTCGTTATCGGTAAAGGCAAAGGTCTAAGTGACTTTAAACAAAAAATAAAAGAATATAATTTACAAAATAGAGTACATTTATTAGGTCATAAAACAGATGTAGAAAATTATGAAGATATGGCAGATGTGGTAGTATTGCCATCGTATTTTGAAACATTTGGTCTAGTTTTAGCCGAAGGTATGGCCATGGAAAAACCAGCAGTAGCATTCAAAGTTGGCGGTGTACCTGAAGTTATTGAAGATAATAAAACTGGGTTTGTAGTAGATTATGATAATGATGATGAACTAGTAGAAAAATTAGCTATATTAGCCCAAAATCCTGATTTATGTAAACAAATGGGAATAAATGCACGAGAAAAAGTAGTAAAAGATTTTGCTAATGAAATAATGATAAAAAAACTAGAAGTAATTTATGATAGTTTATAGATTCTTTATATCAGGAGATTTATTGTGGATATAAAAAAATTATTAAAAAACTTAAAAAATGAAAATAAAGAAATTGAATGTAAACGTTGTAAAAATAGTTTACCTAAAGATATTTGGTCAACATATAGTTCATTTGCCAATACCGATGGTGGTTTTATATTATTAGGTGTAAGTGAAATTATTAATAATGGTAGAAAATCATTTGAAGTTACAGGAGTGGATAATCCGGGAAAAGTATGTGATGAATTATGGACGTGCTTAGAAAATCCAAATAAAGTTAGTAAAAACGTACTAAGAAATGAAGATGTAGAAATTCAAAAAATAGAAAATAAAAATGTTATTATTATAAAAATAATGGCTGTTTCATATAAAGAAAAGCCTATATATATAAATGATATTATTAATAATGCATATATTAGATTAAATTCGGCAGATATAAAAATAAATAAAGAGCAGTTAACACTTTTTTTAAGAAATCAAAATACTAGTCAAGATGAAAATTTATTAAAAAATTATATGATAGAAAGAGATATAGATTTATCGTCTGTAGAAAAATATAAACAATGTTTATATGATAGATTGCATGATGAAAAAATATTGAGTATGAATGTAGAAGATTTTCTTATTTATATAGGAGCTAGTCATTTGGATTATGATGATAATAAATATTATTTAACAGATGGTGGTTTACTATTTTTTGGTAAAATAAATTCAATAATAAGTAGATTCCCGCATTTTCATTTGGACTATTTTGATAAAAGAGGCGATAATCCTCGTTGGATAGATAGAGTTGCTTCAGATGATCTTAGTTTTCAAAATTTGAATTTAATGAATTATTTTTTTCTAATTATGGAAAAATTAAGAGCAACAATCGAAGAACCATTTGAATTAGAAGATAATTTGATAAGAAAATCATCTGAAAAATTATTAATTACTCTACGAGAAGCCGTTATAAATATGATTATACATGCAGATTATTATATAAATACTACATCAATATTTATAAAAGTATATGACACATATTATGAATTTAATAATCCAGGAATGATGCTAGTATCAAAAAAAGAATTTATTAGGGGTGGAAAATCTTGTCCTAGAAATATAGTACTTACTACATTAGCGAGAAGATTAGGGTTATCAGAAAGAGCGGGTGCGGGAGGACCTGAAATTTTTGATTTTGCTATAAAAAATAAATTTAAAATACCACAAATAGAAACGGATTTGAAACAAACAAATATAAAAATATGGAAAATAGATGAAGTCTCTACAGCTATGCATCCAGAACTTAGAAAAGAAGCAAAAAAAATATTTGAATATATGCGAGATAATGACAAAATATCTTGTTCGGCTAAAGAAATAAAAACTAATTTAAGTATAGGTAAATATGCTTTTGATAAGTCAATGCATGAATTAATATCTTTAAAATTAATAAAAAAAGAAGGGAAAGGCAGAAGTACAGTATATATTAGAACTATATCTTCATTAGAAATATATATGAAGTTACAAAAATTAGTGGATGAAATTCAATGTGATATAATAAAAAGATAAAAAAATAATCGGTAGATAATCGGTAGATAATCGGTAGATAAAAAAGTGCTACATAAGTGCTATAAAAGTGCTACTGTAAAGCCATTTTTTTATAATCGGTAGATAATCGGTAGATAAAAATTAAAGTTAATAGTATTAATAAAAAAAGATAGATTTAATATATGGCGGGATGTGAATTAATTGAAAAAAATTTTAAGTATTGTATCAGGTAATCCATCTGGTTCACTTAATATTGCAATAGATATAAGTAATTATTTAAAAACTAGAGGTTATGAAGTTATTGATATTTTTCGTAAATATAATAATACAGATTTAAAAGGTATTATTGTTATAAAAGATAAATTTACTATAGACTATATATTATCTTTAGGTGAGTTTATTAGACATAGTAAACCAGATTTAATTATCGTTCATGGATATAGTACACATATTTGGACTAAATTAGCCTTAGTATATGCTAAAATACCAGTAAAATTAATACATGTAGAACATAATACAGAGAAGTATACACCATTTAGACGTTATTTAACACGAAAATTAGATAAGTATACAGATCAATATATTTGTGTATCAAAAGGTGTAGCTAATCACTTGATTAAGCAAGGCATAGATAAATCAAAGGTAGAAATAATTTATAATGGTATTGATATACAAAGTTTTGATTTACCAAAGGAAAAGCACGACATTTTCACAGTAGGAATGGTAGCTCGTTTTAGTAAACAAAAAGATCAGATGACACTTATTCAAGCTGTAGAATATTTAGTAAAAGAAAAACAAGAAAATATAAATTTAGTGTTAATGGGTATAGGAAAAACTAGAAAAAAATGTGAAGAATATATTATAAAACATAATTTGAATAATAATATAAAAATTATTGAAGGCAATATAAAAGAGTTAATTACAAAATTAGATGTATTTGTATTGGCAACACATTATGAAGGTTTTGGTTTGGTTTTATGTGAAGCTATGGCGGCAAAAGTTCCAGTAATATCAACATCGGTAGTTGGGGTAAATGATGAAGTGATTTTTAATCATAAAAATGGTTTATTAGTAAATGATAGTGATAAAATAGACTTGGCTGATAAAATATTGCAAATAAAAAATAATCAAGAATTAAAAAATGAATTAGTAAAAAATGCAGATATATTTGTAAAAAAATATTTTGCTTTGAATATAATGTATGCTAAATATGAAAAAGTAATAGAAACAATATAAAAAAGAGGTCGAAAAATCGACCTCTTTTATAGTTTGTTTTTTATTTTTAATAAAGAATATTTTAAATACCATTTAATAGATAATAGTTTATGGTTATTTCTTTTTAAATTTTTAGCCATAAATTTCGCTTGTTTATATGTTTTTGGCTGTGATATAGGAACTTTTTTCCAAGGTGAGGCATTTTTTAAATTTAACCATAAAGGAGTTAATTTATGATATTGTCCCCAGGCTTGCCAAGGTTTGGTACTACCAGTGTAATGAAGAAATATAGTATCATCATTAATGGTTGTTTTCATATCAGCTAAACGATAAATGGTATTGTATTTATTATCAAGAAGTAGTGTTTTGTTATTAAGTAGTATATTTAAAACATCTTGATCAAAGTATTTAAAATTATTTTTTTTAGTTAGTAATTCGATAGCTTTTTCAGATATTTGTTCTTTTTGCCAGTTTTTTAAATTAATGAACATAAATCCAGAGTTAAAATAGTATGATTGTTGTAGATTAAAAGTGTTTTTTGCATAATCTAACATATAAGGATTATCAGAAACAACACCAGCAATATGTTTTTTTAAATTAATATCAAATAATGAATCAAAATTATTTAAACATAAAATATCAGAATCTAAATATAGTAAAGTATCTGTAATATTAGATAAATGATTAGTAATAAGAAATCTATAATAAATTGCTTTAGACCAAATATAAAAAGTAGGGAGTTGATTGAATTTTTGGGGATTTAAATAATAGATATTAATAACAATGTTAGGATATTTTTCACAAAGCATTTTAAAGCGTTCAATATCATTGTCATATATAGTATCAGTAAAAATATGAAAAATAATATTATGATTAGTTTGTTGTAAAATAGAATAAATTAAAACTCCTGTACCAATGGTAAAATTAGCATCAATACCAAAAGCAATATGAAAAGTATTTTTGTCATTTAAAATAGTATTATTTCCAAAAGAGTGTTGTTTTAAAATAATATTTTGAAAAAACTCCATAATTAACCTCACAATATTAGTTGATAATAAATTATTATGTTATAATTATAGCATTAATTTATCTAGAAGGGATAGAGAAGTATAATGAAAAATATATTTGTAGTAAATTCTATTTATCATACATTAACAGCATTTATTTTAACACATAGTATTTTTAAAAATGATGAAAATTATTTAGTTATAATGCGTCCACCTAAATTTGAAACATGGAAAAATAATGAAATATTAAAATATATATCATCAAAAGAATGTGGATACAAAGATGTTTTTATATTGTTGGATTGGCTGATGAGTAAAAATAGAAGTCAAACATATAAAAAACAAGTACAATATGTAGAAGAAAATATTAAAGTTTTAAATATAGATAATGTATTTATAGGAGTAGACACATCTATTCCTAATCAACTATTTGTAGAAGCTATTGGTAAAGATTCTTTTTATAGAATAGAAGATGGTATGTATTCATATTTTAATGGTACACGAAGAAGAAAAAAAAGCCATGCAATATTTCATAAAATTAAAGCATATTTATTAAAATGGGCTTGCGGAATAAAAGGAAGTATGTATCTTAATACAGAAGCAGAAGGTGAAAATCCAGCAGGTTTAATAGATTATATGTATAAACCTTGGCTTTTAGAAAGAAAATCCAATAAAACGCAAGAAATAACTGATGAAATGATAAATCAAGCATTACAGGATTTATCATTTCATCAGTTATTAAAAGAAACATTAAAAGAAAATAGTATATTATATTTAAGTCAGCCAATGGTGGAAATGAGAAGATTTACTGTAGAAGAAGAAGCTCAATGTTTAGAAAAAATTATAAAATCTTTTAATGAAAAAATAACATTGTATTATAAGCCTCATCCTCATGATAATCCAAATAAAATAAAATATTATAAAGATAACTTTAAGTGGATAAAAATATATGATGGAGCAGAACCTGCAGAATTAATATTTGCTTCTAATCCTAAATTAAAAGCAGTAATAAGTTATCAATCATCGGCATTAATGAATGTAGATAAATTCGCAAAAACAGATATAAAATCTGTAAGTTTAGCAGATCTATTAAAAGTGGAAATTCATCCAGTATATAAAAATATGATGAAAAAAGTAGGTATAATATTTATTTTAGATAAAAATATGGATATTTTGAAATGAATTGTTTGATATTAGGAATATTAAGACTATCTAAAGAAACTTTTGTTAAGACGTTATGTTCTTTATTTTGGTAATCATACATCAAACTAGCATTATTAAGACATTTTTTTATATGGGAAATATCGTATTGATAATTATGATTTCTTTTAGGATTTTCATCAACAGTACTGTTGATTTTTTGAAGTATTCTATCTACCCCCCCCCATATATGCAAAGTGCCAGCCACCATCAAATAGAATAGGTAATCGTCTGCGAGCGTCTCTTAAATTTTGTGGGGTGGATAAATTTTTATATAAGGTAATGACACTGCCATACCATTTATCAGAGTGAAGATAATTAATATAATAATAATAATGATTTTGTGCTAAAGATAATGGAGTTATTTTTAAAATATCTAATATGGAAGAATTATTTAAATATTTATTTAGTACTAATAAATATTTAAAATAAGAAGAAAAATGGTGGTTTTTTCTAAATATGCGATGTATTTTATAAAGGTTATTTTTTAAAATAAGAGAGTTGTTTTTTATAGAATTTAATAAATTAAAATTAGGAATTTCATCTAAATCAGAAATAATAATAAGATCGTCAGCATTAATGTTGTTTAAATTTTTTAAAGCTATTGAAATATGGTTTCGTTGTTGTATTTCGATAGAATAATCTAATGGTCTAGTTTGAGTAACAGGTAATTCTATAGGTAAATATATAATTTTATTTTTATATTTATTTATTATAGGATTGTTAATGTTAAAATTAAAAGGCTTAGATTCACCTCTAAAAGTTATATTTGATTCAATAATAATAAAATAATCAACATAAGGTGCTAATAAATTTAATCTTAATTCAGTAAGTTCAAGTTCATTGAAAAATGTAAAACAATCAAATATTTTCATAAAAAAACTCCTTATAAATTATTTTTTTAAATCAATAAGAATATATTTATTTAAAAGAAAATATATTCCTGTAAATAAATAGAAAATAGTAGTAGGCATTTTTATGTTATATCCACAAAACATACAATCAGTTAAACAATTAATGCTATATGAAATTAAGCAAATTAAATATGCAAATGATGATAAATTCTTTTTGTGGAGATAAGTTGAAATAGAACTATAAAAAAGATATATAAATAAAGCAAAATAACTAAGTCCACCAATAATGCCAGTTTCAGAAAGCATTGCAAGTGGAACATTGTGTGGATGCCATTGGTCTTCTCGTGAATATGGAGAACGATAATTGTTCATATATTGTTCATGGTAATTACCGATACCAACTCCAAACAAAGGGTGTTCAATAAACATATTTTTTGCAGATTGCCACATTAATAATCGTTCATAATTAGATTGATTTTGATAAGAAACATTAGTGATAGAATTAAAACGAGCTATAGATTCAGGTGAAGTTTTAAAAAATAAAAAGGAAGAAAATAATATTATTAAAATTAAAAATAAAGATAAAAATTTATTTTTTAATGCAAATAAAATAATTAATAAATAAGATATACTAATAGCAATCCAAACAATACGAGTATTTTCTAAAATTATAGCAGGAATATTTATTAAGGCTGTTAATAAATAAAATAAACGTAGTTTATGAGGTATATTTGATTTATGTAAAGCTAGAGAAAGAATAACAGGAAGAAAGAGTACATTTACCCCACATAGTAACATATAATTACTAGCAAAACCAATTAAACGACCACTTTCACCTTGAGAAGCTTGATATATTATATAGATAGCATTTAATAGTAATGAAAAAGAAAAAGAGGAGAATAAAATAAGAATTCGTTGTTTAGTAAATTTAAATAGGAAAATTAGTAAAAATCCAATTAAAGGACTAAGGAATCTAGATTTAAAATCAGTTAAATTAATAAGAGATAAAGACTTAACGTCATTGAGGAAGATGGATAAAGAGGTACATAGAATAAATGCAGCAATAAAATATAGTATTTTTGAATTTATTTTTATATTAGGTTTAATAAAAAATAATTTGATGATACCAAAAGCAAATGCGGTAGTTAAAAAATTTATTTTAAAATCCAATAAGAAAGTAAAAGCATATAGAATTAAACAGAAAGATATAATTTTATCTAATTTGTTGTTAATAGTTGTATTATTATAAATAAAAGACATAAAAATAAAACTCCTTATGTATTATAATATATTAATAGTTTTTGTGATATTTAATTAAAGTTAAAACAATAGAACATTTTCTACGAAAAGATAAATTTGTAGTTAATAAGCGTTTCAATTTTTTTTTAAAATAGATAGGGTCATAATTATTATTTGGAGTGTTAACGATATATTTCAAAGCATATGTATATGCTCGATATAATAGAGTATTAGAAGATTTTGTCTTTGGAGCTAAATTTGCAAAATCTATAGCACGAATCAAACGAGATTCAATAAAATCTAATTTGAATTTATAACTAACAGTATCTTTTGATAAACTATTGGGGGTGTCTCGGTAGTAATATAAAAAATTAGGAATACAAATTATATTTTCTGCCTTATTTAATAAAGATATTAAAATAAAACCGTCCTCACATTTTCTATTGTATGGAAATAAAATAGAATTAAAAATAGATTTTTTATAAAGTTTATTCCAACAATATCCGATTAAATGATATTTATTTAATAAATCATACTGAAATTTATAGTTATCTTTAGGTAGCAGATATTGTTTTTCTTGAACAAAAATAGAACTTTTAGAAATTTCATTTGATGATTGATAATTATAGTGATTATACCAGATGATATCAGCATTAGTTGTATTAATTTTTTGAAAAAGAATGGTATACATATTTTCATCTATAAAATCATCAGCATCAACAAAAGAAATATAATCTCCTGTAGCTATTTTTATACCAGTATTTCTAGCATCACTTAGTCCTCCATTAGATTTATGTATAACAATAATACGATTATCCAATAGTTTATATTTATCACATATTTTTCCAGAGTTATCAGTAGACCCATCATCAATTAAAATGATTTCTAAATTTTTATATGTTTGATTAATAATACTGTCTAAACATTGAGGTAAATATTTTTCTACGTTATAAATAGGAACAATAATACTAATAATTTGCATATCAACTCTCCTGTTTTAGATAAGAATTTAAAAGAAGATATATTCTTCTTATTAAATAAAATATATATGTTAATTTTTTTAGTTATATAAAGTATAAAATTTATAGTTTTATTTAGGCATGAGTTTAATTTTTAAAGCATTAGGAAGTAATGGTGATATTTGTAATTTTGAA
>Garnier_p2__coassemble_1084_pt1 | contig 36594 bp, 33 predicted proteins | sample Garnier_p2__metabat2_low_PE_022 | metagenome-assembled genome bin Garnier_p2
AAACCTTCATTAGCAATATCAGAAATAATTAAATGATAATCTGCATACGTATTATGATTCAATGTTTTTAATAAACGTTCTTTGATTGCTTCACGTTGACGTTCAATAACATCAGCAGGTGTTGGAAGTTCACCACGAATCATACGAGATTTTGTCATACGTTCAATTAATTTTAATTGACGATATTCTTTTGGTTCAATAAATGTAACAGCAATGCCTGTACGACCTGCACGACCTGTACGACCAATACGATGTACATAAGATTCATGGTCTTGTGGAATATCAAAATTGATTACATGACTTATATCATCAATATCAATACCACGAGCTGCTACATCTGTTGCAATCAAAATTTCTAATTTTCCTTCACGGAAACGACGCATTACTCTATCTCGTTGAGCCTGACTCATATCACCATGAAGACTACCCGCCATATATCCACGAACTTGAAGCGATGCTTGAAGGTCATCTACATTCTTTTTCGTACGACAGAAAATAATATATTTACCATTATCTTCAATATCTAATACACGACAAAGACCTTCAAATTTATCACGAGTTTCAAAATATAATTGATCTACAGATGGTACTGTAAGCTGTTCACGACTTATCATTACTTTCTGCGGATTATTCATATAATTACGTGCCAATTTTTCAATTGGGCCAGGCATAGTAGCAGAGAATAATAATGTCTGACGGTCTTCACTTTGAGCTACATTAGACATGATTTCTTCAATATCTTCAATAAAGCCCATATCTAACATTTCATCTGCTTCATCTAAAATCAATGTTTTTACATGATCAAGTTTAATAGTATTACGGCGAATATGGTCAATCAAGCGACCTGGTGTACCAACAACAACTTTTACACCAAAACGAAGTGCGCGAATTTGACGATCAATCATTTGTCCGCCATATACAGGTAATGTTTTTACTCGTTTATATTTACCGATTTTATTAAATTCTTCGGCTATCTGAATAGCTAACTCACGTGTTGGAGTCAAAACTAATGCTTGGATATATTTATTTTTTTCATCAATTTGCTCAATTGTAGGAATACCAAAAGCCGCTGTTTTACCAGTACCTGTTTGAGCCTGTCCTATAACGTCTTTTCCTTCTAATGCCAAAGGTATAGTTTGTGCCTGAATTGGAGATGGTTCTTCAAACCCCATATCACGAACGGCATTTAATACCTTTTTACTTAATTGCATATCTTCAAATTTAATAATTTTTTCTTCCAAAAATAGTCCTCCTGTTAAATTCTTTATTTCTTATCCCTTTTGCCATAAAACAATATCAATTTTTTATTTTAAATACTGTCTTACCATTTCTAATGCTTGTTGCGTAGAACGATATCTAACATTTTCTCGATCTCCTGAGAAAATATTTTCCTTGACTATTGTACCACATTTTCCAGCTATAGCAATATAAACTAAGCCTACAGGTTTTTTATCAGTGCCACCAGTAGGACCTGCTATACCTGTTATACCGATACCAATGTCAGAACCAATAGCTTTTTTTACGCCTTCAGCCATTTGCATTGCTACTTCTTTTGATACTGCACCTTTTTCTTTTAATGTATTTTCATCTACATCAAGAAATTTCATTTTAGCTTCATTACTATAAGTTACAATACTACCTTTGATATAGCTTGAACTTCCTGATATCGAAGTCAATCTACTTGCAAGTAATCCACCAGTACAAGATTCTGCACAAGCAATAGTTAAATTTTTATCTTTTAAAGTTTTAGCTACTACCGCCACAAGGTCTTCATTATCTACTGCATAAATATATTCACCTACACGAGCACATATTTTTGCTTCTAGCTTGGCAATCATTGTTTCTGCAATTTCTTTAGTTTCTGCTTTTGCTGTAATGCGAATAATTACACCTGTAGGACGAATAAGTAAGGCTAATGTTGGATTAGATTGTGATAAAATTAAATCCTTTATTTTAGTTTCTAATAAAGACTCACCAATACCGCAAGTATTCAATACCTTAGATACAATCACATGCTTAAAGCCAAATTTTCGTTCTAAAAATGGTTTTAAACTACGTTCAAACATGTCTTTCATTTCACTAGGTGGCCCTGGCAAATTAATTAAATATTTACCATTATTTTCTAATACCACACCAGATGCTATTCCATTGTAATTCAAAAATACTTCTGCACCTTCAGGAAGTGTTACCTGACGTAAATTATTATCAGTCCAAACAATATTACGCTGAGCAAAACGCTCGTCCATACGACGTTTGCTTTCTTCATGTAATTTCATTTTGCGACCAAAAATTTCTGCAGATACTTCTTTTGTTATATCTCCTTGTGTTGGTCCTAATCCACCAGAGGTTATTACTATATCTGCACGAGAAAGCGCATGTTCTAACACCGCTTTCATACGTGCATAATTATCACCTACTGTTGTTTGGTATACCACATCAAAACCTAAATCATTTAAACGAGCTGACATATAGGCCACATTAGTATTAATAATTTGTCCTAATAATAGTTCACTGCCTGTAGTTACGATTTCTACTATCATAAAATCCATCTCCATTTAGGTTGATTATTCAATATCGATACGTTCTCCAACTACATCATAATCAAAACCTTGTAAAATTTTTACTTTAACAATATCACCAGGTTTACTAATATCATCACTTTCTATAAATACTTGTCCATCAACTTCTGGAGCTTCACGATAAGAACGACCATATGCTATATGTTGTTCATCATCACGACCTTCAATCAATACATCAAGTACTTTACCTTCCATTTCAATATTTACTGTTTCAGAAATTTTACTTTGTAAACTCATTAAATCATGATAGCGTTCTTGCATAATATTCTCATCAACTTGATTTGGCATATCATAAGCCGGTGTACCTTCTTCACGAGAATAAGCAAAAATCCCTACTTTATCAAAACGTTGTTCTTCCAAGAAATCACGAAGTGTTGTATATTGTGAATCAGTTTCACCAGGGAAACCAACAATAAAGCTTGAACGAATTACTACACCTGGAATACGTTCACGTAATTTTTTGAGTAATTCTTCTACACTTTCTTTAGTATCACTACGACGCATACGTTTTAATACATCATTATGAGCATGTTGTAATGGTAAATCTACATATTTACAAATTTTATCTTCACTTGCCATTAAATCAATTAATTCATCAGTAAATGTATGTGGATAAGCATATTGGATACGTAACCATTTTACTTTTTCAATTTTAACTAATTCTTTCAATAAATCTACCAAAGATGGTTTACCATATAAATCTCTACCATAATAAGTTGTATCTTGAGCAATGATATTAAATTCTTTTACACCTTTATCAGCTAAAGACATTACTTCCTGTTTAATATCTTCAATGCTACGACTACGATAATTACCACGTACATATGGAATAGCACAATATGCACAACGATGATCGCAGCCTTCAGCAATTTTGATATATGCACTATAAAATGGAGTAGTAAAAATTCTCGGAGTTGATGCTGTATAGATTTCTTTAGATTCTCCTGTGATTAATACACGTTTATTTTCTTTAATAGTAGCATCTACAGCTTCCATAATACGACTCCAAGCACCAGTTCCTACTATTGCATCTACTTCTGGAAATTCTTCAATTAATTCTTTTCCATAACGTTGACCCATACAACCAGCAATAATCAAAGAACGGCATTTTCCTTTACCATCTTGTTTATATTCAGCCATATTTAAAATAGTAGTAATTGACTCTTCTTTTGCTGACTGAATAAAAGTACATGTATTTACAATCAAAATATCCGCTTTAGTAGGGTCTGGTGTTATCTCAATACCATTATCAGCCAAAATCCCTAACATTACCTCTGTATCTACTAAGTTTTTAGAACAACCTAAACTTATAAAACCTGCTTTTAACATTTCTCACTTAACCTTTCAATCTAAAATTTAATTATTTAATCTAACTTCAGTTATCCATCTATCTAAAATATTTTTCTGTGTATTTTCATCTATTATATTATTTTTTTGTAAAAATTTTATATTTTTACCTGCAAATTTTTTATAGGTTAATGATGTATAATTCGTTGGCACATAATAATATCTATTTTTTTGTAATCCCATTTGTACATCATCACTCAATAACCATTTTGCAAAATCACGAGATTGTGCTATCTGTTGACTATTTTTACAAATTCCTACAGCTGTCAATTGATAAGCCGTACCATCTTTAGGATAAATAATACTCAACGGATAATTATCATTAATATAACGTATAACTTCACTTTGCACCGCAATAGCCACATCAGATTCGCCCATGCCAGTCATACGCACTGGTGTTGATAAATATTTTGCATAACGCACAACTTTAGGGTGGATTTGCGTCATTATATTCAAAGCATTATCTGGATTTTTATCTTCACTTAATGAATATAATACATTTAAGGCCGCTGACGCTGCTACAAAATCCGTCATTGCAATTTTTATATTTTGCTGTTGTGCCAATTCGTTCCAAGTCAATGGAATCTGCCAATTATTTTTTACATAATCTAAATTATAACAAAAAACAATAGGATCGTACCATATACCAATCCATTTATTTTTACTATCTTTAAATTGCTCACTTACGATATCTTCTTCTTCAGAAATATTACTTGCTAATTTATCCATATTACCCAATTCATCTAATACTATAGAATCAGTTAAAATCATATCTACATTTTCACTATCATTTTGCTTACAACGTTCAATTAATTCATCTTTAGTTAAAATTGTAAAATTTATCTGTACATGAGTATCTCTTTGGTATTCATTAGCAATTATCGAGGCCATCTCTACAGGAATAGTAGTATAAACTGTTAATACTTTAGTTACTGGTACGAAATTATTTGTTTGTTCTTTCTTATCAACATTTTGTGTCGTATATAACAAAGTCGCTAAAACCATAAATAAAACACACAATCCGCTTAATAATAGAGGTATATAACGACGCATACTTTCACTTCCTGACAAAACAAAATTATTTCTTGAGTAAAAAACAGGCAATCAATATTAGATTGCCTGCTAGAAAACTCATCTACTACTTATTTCTCATCCATTCTGGAAGTTCTGGAAAACCTAAACTTACAGTTTGTTCTTTTTCTTCTGGCTGTTTTGGTACAGATGGGAATTCAGGAATAACTTCACTTATATTTTCTTCAAAACCTGTAGCAATAACAGTTATTCTTACAGTATCATCTAAACTTTCATCAATAGCTGTACCAAAAATAATATTAGCATCTTCATGTGCTGCTTCAGAAATTATACTCGACGCCTCATTAACTTGTACCAAGCCCAAATTTGGCCCACCAGTAATATTATATAATACGCCTTTTGCACCTTGAATAGAAGTTTCTAATAATGGACTATTTACAGCAATTTTAGCTGCTTCAATAGCTGCATTATCGCCATGACCTTCACCAATACCCATAAGTGCTGAACCTGCATTACTCATAATTGTTTTTACATCAGCAAAGTCCAAATTAATAAGACCAGGAACAGCAATTAAGTCTGATATACCCTGTACACCTTGACGAAGAACATCATCTGCAATACGGAAAGCATCTACCATTGATGTTTTTTTATCAATAATATCTAATAATCTATCATTTGGTATAGTAATCAAAGTATCTACATTTGCTTTTAAATTATTTATTCCTGCTTCAGCTTGTTTTAAACGCTTTTTACCTTCAAAAGTAAATGGTCTTGTAACTACACCTACAGTAAGTGCGCCAACTTCACGAGCACATTCAGCAACAATTGGAGCACCACCTGTACCTGTACCACCGCCCATACCAGCAGTAACAAAAATCATATCCGCACCTTGAAGAGCTTTGATAATATCATCTCTATTTTCTTGAGCTGCTTTTTCACCAACTTCTGGTCTTGCACCTGCACCCAAGCCACGAGTCAATTTTTCACCAATTTGCATACGATTTTGCGCCATAGCATGTACAAGTGCTTGAGCATCTGTATTTATCGCGATAAATTCTACACCTTTTAACCCAGACGCAATCATTCTATTTACGGCATTATTACCGCCACCGCCAACGCCAACAACTTTAATTTTTGCTATTGGTTCCATTTCCTGTTCCTGATCAAATTCAAACACAACTGTAACCTCCAGTATTCTATCTTAATATACTTTTTATCTATATTTTTAAAAATTAATACACTTAATAATTAATTATACAGCAAAATAAACAAATAGCCAATATTATTCAATATATTTTAAATAAAACTAACAAAAAATCTCTTTATATATTTTGTAGTATCTATATCTAAAACAAATAACTACATTACTAAATACATAAAGAGATCCAAATTCATTTATTTTCTTTTTGAAATAAATATATTTTTACCATATCTAAATCTTGTAACAATCTAAAACCTAAAGCTAATAAAACAACACAATATAAATCTAATCCCAAATTATCACCAATAAATACAAATAATACCACTATAACTACATTAATAACGAAATTTAATAAAAATTTATTACTATCAAATCTATTTTTTATTACTAAACGAATCGCACTACACATGGATTCTATTCCTGCCAAAATAGCTACTGAAAACAACTTATTATATTCTGTAGGCACAATTACTGGCACTATATATCCTAAAATTCCACCAAATATAGTAGCTATAAAACATAAAATTAAAAATTTATTCATATTTATCCCCTACATAATTAATTATTTAATTACTAATCGCTGTAGCATATTTAAATTGAATTGCCCCTTTATATGCAGGAATTATAATATTGTTATCTTTTTTTATATCCAATTGTATACCCCAAACACTTAAACTTTCAGCTACACCGCCACGCATTTTTATAGCTTCTTCCATACCTTTAGCATCGCCAACTGCTTTTATTACAAAAGGAGCAGCTACTCTGGTATTATTTACAGAAATAGTAGGCCCTGCACAACGTATTTCTGATGTAGCAATTATCCTTTGTTCATTCAAAGAAATTGCCTCCGCACCTGATGCTTTTAATTCATTAATTACCTTTAAAATATCTTCATCATGAATTATATACAAATTGGTATTATCCTTACTAGATATTGCTTTTTTACTATCTTCAATAGATAATACCACCCCTGGCCCTTTTACTGCTGTCGTTCCTGCCAAAAAATTCACTTTTTCAGGATATTCACTATGCACATTCGCATCACTTTTTAACTGCATTATCTCTGCCTTTAATTCGTCACGCTCTTGTTCTGTTCGTAATAACATATCTGATAATTTTTCTATTCTTTGATACTGGGTTGATGTTTTTAATGCTTCTTGAGTTGTTTTTAATTGCACTGATATCATAAATCCTAATACAAAACATATAAAAACCACCGAAAATAATTTTTTATTTTTAAACATTCATCTACCTCATTGCTTTATTTTTAAAACGGGTCGAGAATAACTAAAATCTATATATTCGATAGGAATAGATGCTGTTTTCATATCTTCAAAAAAATCATTTGTCTTTGTAGCCAAAACTTCTGGTGCATCTATTTTTCCCAAAATAATCTTAGTTCCTTTTACTGTATATGCTTCTATGCTATCTGGATTAGTTATATTAATTTGTATAATTTGGCTTAACAAATCAGGATTTAAATATCCTAAATATTTAAGTACCTTATTTACAGTATCGTTATCTATTTTATCACCTGTATATACATCTTGTAAAATTACACCTACAATAATAGGTTTTTGTATCTTTTTGGGATCTTTATACGTATCTATAATAACACTATTTTTATCTACATCTACATAACCATAATTACAATTCATTACAGCTAGTGGTAATCTTTCCACAACTTCAATATTTAAACAATTAGGAAAATCTCTCCATACCTTTGCTGTCTCTATACGTAAATCACTTTGTAAATAATTTTGTATTATATCTGTTTGTACTGAAAAAATATTTACGGGTTCTTTCAATCGAGCAATTTGTAATACATCTTCTCTAGGTAAGTAAGTATTTCCTACAACTTTTACATAGCCTATCTTTAATACAGGTGAATTTATTATAAAAACAAGCATTAGTATAGCAAAGAGGCCAATTAGGCCCCTTACTATATTACGCTTATTGAACAAATTTTTTCTTACAACTTTATTTTTTGACATATAAGCGTCCTTCATAATAAAAATTTTCTAATTATTTTTCCACAGCCATCTGTAAAATCATTTCACATAACTGTCCAAAAGAAATACCTACATGACTTGCCGCATCTGGTACTAAAGAAGTTTGTGTCATACCTGGTACAGAATTTATTTCTAATACATATGGTACATTATCTTCACTAAGCATTACATCAACGCGTACAACACCGCGACAATCAGCTACACTACAAGCTTTTATACATAATTCTTGAATTTTTTCAGTTAATTCTTCACCAATTGGTGCTGGAATTATATGGAAAGATTCACCTTTTGTATATTTACTTTTATAATCATATCTACCAGAATTTGTAGTAATTTCAATAATCGGTAAAGCTTTCTTTTCTTTATTTCCATATACTGGAATAGATAATTCACGACCTTTAATAAACTCTTCTACTAAAATCGCATCATCATAGCTAAAACAATTATCAATAGCTTTACGTAAATCTTCTTCTTTTTCTACGATTTCTACCCCAATACTAGAACCTTGAGAGGCTGCTTTTACTACTACAGGTAGAGAAAATTTAGCTATAATTTCTTTTACTAAATCTTTTTCTGCATCAAATTTATGATAAATAAGACAATTTGGTGTAGAAATTCCTGTAGAGCGAAATAAATGTTTGCTTGCTACTTTATCCATTGTTAATGCACTAGATAATACACTACAACTTGTATATGGCATATCAATCATTTCTAATGCAGCAGCAATTCTACCATCTTCACCATATTTACCATGCACAGCATTAAATACGATATCACAACCACTATTTTTTATATCTTCTACCATAGTTTGTGGTACAAATTCCATACCTTCAACATTATAGCCTTTTTCAGTTAACGCATTTAAAATAGCTGTTCCTGTAAGTCTAGAAATTTCTGCTTCACTAGATGGACCACCCATTAATACAACAATCTTGTTAAAATCCATTTTCCATTCCTCACCATTATAAAATTATAAATTTTGAGCTAAAGTTTCCCCAACTGTATAAATATTACCTGCCCCCATAGTAATAATCAAATCACCTGCTTGGCAATTTTTTTGTAACCACGGTGCAATATCTGCTAAATTTTCTATATATACAGCATCTACTCCAGTTTGTTTTTTCACTTCATCAACAATAGTTTTACCTGTAATGTCTTTTATAGGCTCTTCACTTGCTGCATAAATATCTGTTAAAACTAAAACGTCTGCACCTTTAAAACAAGCTCCAAATTCTTGTCTTAATAATTTTGTTCTACTATATCTATGAGGTTGAAAAGCTACAATTAAACGTTTTGGATTTGTTTGCTTAGCAGCTTTTATTGTTGTTTGAATTTCTGTAGGGTGATGAGCATAATCATCTACTATCCAAATATCATTTTGTCTATATTTAGTTTGAAAACGACGTTTTGTCCCTGAAAAAGCAGCAAAACCTTGAGCAATTGTTTCTATAGATAAGCCCATTTTATGACAAACCACTATTGTAGCTAACGCATTCAATACATTATGTTTACCTGGAATATTTAAACATACGTTACCTAAGTTTTCACCTTTATAAATCACATCAAAGCTTGTTTTTGGCCCATCTGTAACTATATTAGTTGCCATATAATCAGCTTCATGGTCTAAAGCATAAGATACATAATTTCTATCCACTTTATTTGCTATATTTCGGATATTTTCATTATCAAAACACAATACAGCAAGACCTGTTTCTTTATCTAGATTTTGAATAAATTGAATAAATGCTTTTATAATATTTTCCATAGAGCCGTAATGATCCATGTGGTCATCTTCAATATTGGTAACTACTGATATTTGTGGATAAAATTTTAAGAAAGAACCATCACTTTCATCTGCTTCAGCTACTAAATATTCAGATTTACCAAGTTTAGCATTACCTTTTAAATAATCTACAAACCCACCGATTACAATTGTAGGGTCTACACCTGCATGCTCTAAAACTACACTAATCATTGAAGACGTAGTTGTTTTCCCATGTGCACCAGCTACAGCTATACCCTTAGCCGCATTTAATAAATAAGCTAAAATATCTGAGCGATGAAATATTTTTAAATTTTGAGCTTTAGCTGCCACTAATTCTGGATTATCTTGATGTATTGCTGAAGATAAAACAATTGCCTGTTTACCTTCTACATTTTTAGCATCATGACCCTTATAAATAGTTGCACCTTTTTTTCTCAACTTTTGTACTACTGCTGAATCACTTAAATCTGAACCAGATACTTCAAAACCTTTATCTAACATTACTTCTGCAATAGCACTCATGCCTACGCCACCAATGCCTACAAAATGCAATTTATTTATTTGTTCAAGCACTTTATCTAAACAACTCCTTCAAATTTTTGATACCTTTAATATTTTTATATTAATATTTAGGTTTATTTGCTAATCCTACCACAATTTCAGCAATTGATAAAGCTGCACTTGGTTTTCCCATACTTCTACTTGCTTCAACCATTTCTTGTAAACGATTTTCACTAACTAACATTTCTTCTAAAACATTAATTAATTTTTCACCAGTAAGTTCGCGATTTAAAATCACTTTAGCTGCTCCCAGTTTTTCTAATTCACGAGCATTGAACTCCTGATGATTTTCGGCTGCATATGGATATGGTATAAGTACCGCAGGCACTCCTCTTGCTGTAAGCTCAGCTAAGCTTGTCGCCCCGGCACGAAAAACAGCAATATCTGTTGCTGCTAATGCTTTTGGCATATCATATAAATATGGATATACAGCTAAATTATCTATTTTAGTAGTATCTAAGCCCATTTTTTCTAAGCCATTTTTTACAAAATCATATTCATTTTTACCAGTTATATGCATAATTTGTACACGATAATTATTAGCAAAATGTTTATGCACTTCAAGCATGGCTTTATTTATACTATGTGCACCACGACTACCTCCAGATACTAAAATAGTTTTTTTCTTAGTATCTAAAGAAAATTCCATTAATCCTTCATTACGTGTACTTGATAAAATATCATCTCGAATAGGATTACCTGTAAATATTACCTTATCCTGTGGAAAATATGTCAATGCCCTTTTGTATCCCACTGCAATTTTATTTACAAATTTTGCTAAAATCTTATTCGTAACACCCGGAATTGCATTTTGTTCTTGAATTAATGCTGGCACCCCCATAAGACTTGCCGCCATTAATATTGGACCACATACATATCCACCAGTTCCTATAGCTACATCTGGTTTAAATTCTTTTACTATACGTCTTGCTTTTACTACGGCTTTTAAAGCTTTTCCTGCTACTACAAAATTTTTCATAGTCAAATGTCTTTCAAAGCCACTAATATCTAAAGTAGTAAATGGGATTTGTTCACGTGGTATAATATCTGCCTCTAAACCTTTTTTTGTACCTACATATAAAAATTCTGCATTTGGTACTAATTTTTTTATATTATTAATCAAAGTAATCGCGGGATAAATATGTCCGCCAGTTCCGCCACCAGATACAATTATCCTCATATCAAATTCTCACTTTCATTATTTCAAATTATTAACAATTCGTTTAAAATCTCGGCCACGTGCTTCATAGCCTGCATACATATCAAAACTTGCACAAGCAGGAGATAATAATACCACTTGTGGTGCTTTAGCAATTTTATGTGCATAAGCTACCGCCTCTTCCATAGAATATCCTGCTTCATAAATTTGATCTAATGGATAATCATGTTTTAATGCTTCTTCTTTAAAACGCTCTGCACCTTCACCAATTAAAATCAATTTATCTACACGTTCATTAACTAAAGCATAAAAATCATCAAGTGGAGTACGTTTATCATCGCCACCTGCAATCAAAATTACATGTCTAAATGTTGCTATAGCCTTATTTGCGGCTTCAGGATTAGTCGCTTTAGAGTCATTATAATATGTTACTCCATCAATAGTTTCTACTGGTTCAATTCTATGTTCAACAGGAGCAAAACGTTTTAAAGCTTCTGCCATTTTTACAGTATCACCACCTGCTAAAAAGGCTAGACTTAAAGCTGCTAATGCATTTTCAATATTATGACTACCTTTTATTTGCATATCATTAACCTCACAGATAATATGCAATAAACCTTTCCAACGAATAACTAATTTATTATCTTTAACAAAAGCCCCTTCTTCTAATTCTTGAGAGCTACTAAAGAAACAAATTGTACTATTCGCACGTTTTGCCATATCACGAGTATGTTCATCATCATAATTTAAAACTAAAAAATCATCTTTTGTATGATGAGCAAATACTTTTTCTTTTTCTGCTTGATATACTTCCATAGTCTTATGACGAGCTAAGTGGTCTGGAGTTACATTTAAAATAGCTGCCCCTTTAGTTGTAAATTCACTAGATGCTTCCATTTGATAACTAGATATTTCTGCCACAATGCAACCATTTTTATCAATACGATAACATTCTTCGCAAAGAGGTGTACCAATATTCCCACCTACACCAACATTATCTTCTCCATAAATAGTTTTCATTAATTCACCAAGAAGCATAGTAGTTGTTGTCTTACCATTTGTACCTGTTACAGCAAAAATAGGAGCTTTCGCAAGTTTATAGGCAAATTCTACTTCACTAATAATCTTAACATTTTGTCCTACTTCTTCAAATAATGGTAAATGACGAGGCACTGCAGGAGAAATAATTATTAAATCTGCTGTTTCTAATAAATCTTTCGTTTGTTTACCTAAAATAATTTCTATACCTAAATTTTCTAAACTTGTTAAATCATGTTTTTCTCTAAGTTTTTCATTTGCGTCACTTAAAATAACATTTGCACCTAATTTTTTTGCCAATTTTGCAGCGGCAAAACCACTGATACCGCCACCTATTATAATGACTTTTTTATTATCTAAATCCATCAAAATTTCCTCCAAATATTTGTGCCACATTGGTAATAATTAATCTATCATCATAATTATAAATTTATTTTTATCACATTTAACTATAATGTAAAGTTAATAATGCTAATATACAAAATACAAATTCAGTTAGCCAAAAAGTAGTAACTACTCGTGTTTCTGACCAACCTTTCAATTCGAAATGATGATGAATAGGGCTCATTAAAAATACACGTTTTCCTCTTGTTTTAAAGGAAGTTACTTGGATTATTACTGATAATGTTTCAATTACAAATAATCCACCTAAAATAATTAATAATAATTCAGTTTTTGTTAAAATACCAAGACCTGCTAAAACACCACCAAGTGCTAATGAACCTGTATCTCCCATAAACACCTTTGCTGGATGATAGTTAAATTTCAAGAAAGCTACACATGCACCAAAACAAGCAAAACTATAAATTGCTAAATCTGTTTTATTAAAATACAAACAAACAGCTACAAAACCAAGTGATGCTACTGCCATAGCTCCTGAGGCTAAACCATCTAAGCCATCTGTTAAATTTACAGCATTAGTTGTACCAATAAGTACCCCAATAACTAATACATAATAAAACCAACCTATATCATATGATTTCCCTAAAAATGGTATCCAAACGTCTTGCGTTAGACCTGTATAATTTATTCCAATATAAGTTACGATAAGAGCAATAATAAATTGACCTAATAATTTTTGTTTAGCTTTTAAACCTAAATTACGTTTTAATACTACTTTTATATAATCATCTAAAAATCCTAAAACAAAATGCCCTAACATTACAAATAAAGCTAATGCTATTTCAATAGTAAAATCAGCAAATATTAATGTAGCAATCGTAATACCACCAACAATCATAATACCGCCCATAGTAGGTGTACCAGATTTTGCTTGATGACTTTTTGGCCCTTCTTCACGAATACTTTGACCAAATTTTAATTTATGCAATTCAGGGATTAAAAACGGTCCTACTGCAAGTACTACTAGGGCAGCAACTACAGCTGCCCCTATCATATTCCAATTAAACGCTTCTATCATTTATATTCTTTCTCCAATAATTCAATTATTTTTTCCATATGCATACCATGAGAACCTTTAAATAACACCGTATCTTCTGGCATTAATTCTTGTTTTAAAACCTTTACTGCCTCTTCATGACTTGCGCATTCAAAAACTTTTTTCACACCGTGTTCACGTGCCATTTTAGCTGTATATTTTGTAAGTTCACCTCTTGTAATAACGATATCTACGCCTAAAATTCCTGCTAAAGCACCAATATCTTCATGAGCTTTTTGTTCAACTTTTCCCAATTCAAACATATCACCCATTACTAAAATCTTACGTTGTTTCGCTACTTTTACTAAATTTTCTAAAGCTGCTTTCGTAGACATTGGACTTGCATTATATGCATCATTAATTAAATTAAATTCAGCTACTCGTTTATATTCAAAACGCATAGCAGTTGGTTTAAAATCTACCAAACCTTTTTGCATTTCTTCAATAGTAAGCCCACTAGCATAACCTACTGCAAGAGCTGCTAAACAATTATATACATTATGAATGCCTAACATATTTAATACAAAATGACCAATCTTATCGCCTACAATTGCTTCAAATTCAGTTTTGCCGTCATCAGTAGTCTTAATATCAAAAGCTTTTATATCGCCAGCATGATTTATACCAAAATAAATAACCTTCGCTTTTGTTAAATCATTCATATTCGCTACATAATTATCATCTGCATTTAAAATCACTTTACCATCAATAGCAATAGCTTCAGCCATTTCCCCTTTAGCTTTAGCAATATTGTCCATTGAACCTAATAATTCCATATGTGTTTCACCAACATTGGTAATAACACCTATTGTTGGCTTTGCTATTTCAGTTAACGCTTTAATCTGACCTAGCCCACGCATACCCATTTCTACTACTGCAATATCATAACTGCCATTTAATTTTAATAATGTCATAGGAAGTCCAATTTCATTATTAAAATTAGCTTCTGTTTTTAATACATTATATTTTCCAGATAATACAGCTGCTGTTAAATCTTTAGTAGTGGTTTTACCATTAGAACCTGTAATTGCTACTACTGGAATATTAAATTTATTACGCCAAAAATGTGCTAAATCTTGATATGCTTTTAATGTATCATCTACAGCTAAAATATCAATATCTACATCTTCAACTTTAGAAATATCAAAATTTTTATTTACAATTGCCCCAATTGCACCTTTTTTCGCTGCTTCAGCAATAAAATCATGTCCATCAAAATTTTCACCTTTAAGCGCGATAAACAACATTCCTTCTTCTATTTTACGAGTATCTGTTGTTACACCACCAAAAACAGATGCAGTAGTAAGTTTTTTCAAAACTGCGTTAGTTGCTTGCATAACTTGCGTTAATGAAAATTGATAATTAGCCATTAATCTTCCCCCTAATTGCTTCAATAGCTACTTCTTTATCATCAAAATGAATTGTACCAGTTTTTAATATCTGATAATTTTCATGTCCTTTACCTGCAATAAGTACAATATCATCTGGTTGAGCAAGTTCAATTGCACGGAAAATAGCAGTTCTTCTATCTGTAATTTTTTCATGGAAATTACCATGAAGTGCTGGAAGCACACCTTGTTCTACTTCAGATAAAATAAATTCTGGGTCTTCAGTTCTTGGATTATCAGAAGTTGCAATTACAACATCCGCAAGTTGAGCTGCAATACGACCCATAATAGGACGTTTTGTTCTATCTCTATCGCCGCCACAACCAAATACTACAATTAGACGTTTTTTGGCAATTTCACGAGCTGTTTTTAATACATTTTCCAAGCCATCTGGTGTATGTGCGTAGTCAACAATTACACTAAAGTCTTGACCTTGACGAACTAATTCAAAACGACCAGCTACAGCTTCAAAGTTTTCTAATGTTTCTTTGATAATTTTCATATCTATTTTTTCTGCTAAAGCTACACCAATTACACCTAAAATATTATATACATTAAACATTCCTGTAACTTTTAAAGCAAAATGAGTTTTTTCACCTTGATAATTTATCTCAAAATTTGCTCCAGAGGCTTTGATTTCTACATTATCAGCTTTTAATGTTGCATTTTGTTTAATACCGTAAGTAATTAAATTACATTTAGTATGTTCAATCATCATTTTACTACCAAGTTCATCATCAACATTAATTACTGCTGTTTTATTAGTTTTTACTAAATCTTTTGCACTTAAACTATCAAATAATTTTGCTTTAGCTAAAGCATAATTTTCCATAGTTTTATGATAATCTAAATGGTCTTGTGTCAAATTTGTAAACATTGCTGTATCATATTCGCAACCAGCTACACGATTCATAGCTAAAGCATGAGAAGAAACTTCCATGATTACATAATCAATATTTTTTTGATACATTTTATTTAAAATTTCTTGAAGGTCTATTACGTCTGGAGTTGTATTATGAATAGGCATTTCTTCATCTTCTATCATGATTTTGATAGTTCCAATAACACCTACTTTATATCCTGCTTTACGTAGAATATCGCGTAACATATACGTACTACTTGTTTTACCATTTGTTCCTGTTACACCAATCATACGCATTTTTTTACCAGGATAATCATAAAAATGTGGCACTACTTTTTCTATTGCTTTATGCACTTCTGGTACTTTTATTACTGTAATATTTTCAGGTACTTCTACATCTTTTTCAGTCAAAATGGCACAAGCACCTGCATTTATTGCTTGAGGAATAAATTTATTACCATCTACCCTAGTACCACAAATACATACAAATAAAGTATTTTTTTCTACACGACGTGAATCATGGGTGATAAACTCTATATTTTTTTGCACGTCCCCTTTTATTTCTATATCATCATTATTTAATACCGACACTAGTTGTTCAATGGTCATTAGAAACCCTCCTGATTTTGCTTTTAATCATCTTTTAACAATTTAAAATCAAACTATATTATAGCTCACTTATTTCTATATGTATACTATAAAAAATTAAGCCATAAATTCTAACGAAATTACTTCATTACGAAATTTATGGCTTAGTTTTTTATTACTTATTTTTTTGTTGAAAAGAAAAATTTATCAGGAAGAATCATTCCTAAATCTTTAGTAGCAATAGATTGTATTCTTTCTGGAGATTTTAAATGAGCTATTTCTAAATGTAATCTTGCATTTTCTGTTTCTAATTTAGTTGATTGATTTTTTAATTGATTCAAATGGTATGCATTTGTAGCCGCTACACCACTACGTAAAATAAAAAAACCTGCTAAAATAGAAACAATTACAAATAAAACAATACATCTTGAACGCAACGCATCATTTAAATTTTTATTTTGTTTTTGCACTTTTATACTTTTCTTTAATTTTAGTTCTCTATACTGTTCATGATTATCCCATGAAACCTCTTTACGTTGCGCTAGCATATTAACCCCCCTAAGATTACAACTTTTTCGCTACTCTTAATTTTGCACTTTTCGAACGTGAATTATCATTCATTTCATGTTTTGATGGTTTTATAGCTTTACTACAAAGTTTTATCTCGGGTTTATGATTACATACACATATAGGCAAATGTGGTGGACAAATACAACCGGAAGATAATTCTTTAAATATATTTTTAGTTATACGATCTTCTAAAGAATGGAAAGTTATAACTGCGATTCTCCCATCTTTATTTAAATGTTTTATTGCTACACGAAAAGTTTGCTCTAATATACCTAATTCATTATTTACTTCTATACGAATTGCTTGAAAAATACGTTTTGCTGGATGTCCCGTTGCTTTTTTACGCACAGCAGCCGGTATAGCTCTACGTATGATATCTACTAATTGACCTGTAGTCATTATCGGATTTTCACGACGATATTCTACAATAAATTCTGCTATACGCTTCGACCAACGTTCTTCACCATAAGTCTTAAAAATATAATTTAACTTTTCTTCATCATATTCATTTACTACATTATATGCTGAAAAATCTTGGGTTTTATCCATTCGCATATCTAGTGGCGCATCTTGCATATAGGAAAATCCTCTATCTGTTTCATCTAATTGATAAGAAGATACCCCTAAATCAAATAAAATACCATCAATACCATCTACATTTAAATCATTTAATACTGTATCTAAATGTGCAAAATTACTATGCACAATATCTATTTTACATTTATATTTTTTTAATCGTTCTGTAGCAACTTTTATTGCATCTTCATCTTGGTCAATACCAATTAAATGACCTTCTTCACTCAATAAACTTGCTATTCTTGATGAATGACCTGCACCGCCTAAAGTACAATCTACATATGTTCCATTCGGTTTTATTTCAAGTCCTTCAATTACTTCTTCTGGTAGAACACTAATATGTTCAAATTCCACCAAATACACACCTCTCATATTATTAACTACTAACTTATTAGTTAATAAATATTATTTACACAATTATAATTGTAACAGTCATTATCGCTTATTTCAATAGAAAATACTCAAATATCTTTAGCTTTACCTATATCTAACAAAATTATGATTTATACCAACCTAAACGTTCAAAAACTGGAATATAATGCATTCTTTCATAAAAAGATAAAAAAGTGTTTTCTGTATGAAAAATCGGTACACGTTCTAAAGCATACATATTACTAGCCTTATCAACATTACCATATTTAATCGTAAATGCACCTTTATAACCTGCTTCATTCACAATTTTTGCTATATAAAGATTATATGTACCTGTAGGATAGGCCATAAATTTTGTATCTTGATTTAACTCTTTATCTAAAGCTTGTTTAGATTTTGTCAATTCTTCTTTTAATTGATCCATACTAAGTTCTGTCATAGATTTATGACTTGCAGTATGTGATTGAAAATCCATACCTTGACTTTTCATTTCTTTTATTTGATCCCAGGTTAAATAATTTGGTTGATTATTATTTACAAAATCCGTAATTACAAAAATAGTTCCAGTAAAACCATATTTTTTCAAAATAGGATAAGCATGTTGATAATTATCTTCATAACCATCATCAAAAGTGATTAATATAGGATTTTCTGGAAGAGCTTCTCCATTTACCATATAATTATATAATTGATCGGTATTAATAGTATGATAGCCATTTTCTTTTAAATATGCCATTTGACGATCAAAATCTTCAGGAAGTACTGAAAGAGAAATATTCATATTATCTATTTTATGATAATTTAATATAGTTATGGGAATATTTTCTTCATTTTCTGCAGCAGATACAGGTACTATTTTCGGACTGGATATTATAAATGGCAAACAAATTATCATTAATAAAAATATTATTTTATAATAAAAACCTGATTTTATCATTATTATAGTCTTCCTTTCTTTTTATTTATATAAATTTGATTTAAATTTTATATTTTTTGTTTACGTTTCATTATATAAATAATAGTAGTCAAAACAATCACAACCAAAGCAATCCATTGCATTGGATAAAAAATCATATCTTTATCTACACTTAAATACATAAAACCAATATAAAATCTAACAATTGCCATACTTAAAATGCTTGCTAAAAAAATAGTCCCTTTAGCCAAATATTTATATTTTTTATTAAAAATTAATAATAAACTAGTTATTATTAATATAATAGTATATAAAAAAGCTTGATACAATGCTACTGGTTGAAAATATTGATAAGCTTCAAAACCTGTAGGACGATACTTATATTCAATATATTCTGCCAAACTATGGTCATTAGGAATATCTAATCCAAGCGGAATCCCTACAGAAAATTGCATCATAAAATTAGTTATTTGCATTATTATTAATCCAAAGATTATTGAAGGTATCAATAAATCTAACCATTTCCACATATCATAATTATTTTTATAAAAAAAGACTATACTAGCTACAAAAAAACCAATCAATGCTCCATAAATAGATAATCCACCTTGCCAAATACAAAAAATATTTAATAAATTATCTACATATATATCTTTATGAATAATCACATATAATATTCTAGCCACAATTAAACTACTCGGTATCGCCCAAACTAATAAATTAAACAATGGCTCCATTTTTTCTTGATACAGCTTAAAAAATATCTTATTAACCAATAGTCCCAATAGTATAGCTCCTACTATTATCAATCCATACCAATAAACATCTATATTACCTATAGAAAATGCAATACAATCCATAATTTATCCCTCTTTAATTATTAAGATTAAAATATCATTAATATAATTTATTATTTTAACCCTATATTTAAAATTTATCAATTCTTTATATCCAAAGAATATAAAATATGTTATAATGCCCATATAACTTATATTAAATTATACAAAGGAGACTTTTTCATGACTATCACAAAAGAAATGGGTATTATGGAAGTTGTTAGCCAATATCCTGAAACTGTAGAAGTATTTATAAATGCTGGTATGGGTTGCCTCGGTTGTGCTGCTGCTCATTTTGAAAATATTGAACAAGGTGCTGGCGCTCACGGTATTGATGTTGATAAACTTATCGAAGATTTAAACGCTGTTGTTGAAACAAAATAATTTTTAAACATATTAAAGCTACTGATTATTTCAGTAGCTTTTTTTATTTAAATATATACTACTATTTCTTTATCTATTACAAAAGGTTATAATAAATACATCATTATACTAATAAGGAAGGTTATTGTTATGCAAGGTGTTATTGCTCAAAAAAATAATTTCTACGCACTTAGAATTTTAGGTGATTGCGGAGAATTTTCTACAAACGAATTAATCGCTATTAGCCAAATAGCAAATACTTATGGAAACAAAAAAATCACAGCTACTGCTAGAGGCACTATTGAAATCGAACAAATTCCCGAAAATAATCTCTCTTCTGCTATAGAAGCGATAAAACAAGCAAATTTAAAATTAGGTGGTACAGGTACAACTATCCGTGCTATCGTTGCTTGTAAAGGCAGCACTTGTAATAAAGGACTTTTTGATGTTCATAGTTTAGCTAGTGAATTAAATACACTTTTTTTCGGTTTATCTGTTCCTAAAAAATTAAAAATAGGTGTATTTGGTTGTATTAACAGTTTAGGTAAAGCAAAATCTCAAGATATTGGTATTATGCCAGCTTTTAAACATCCACAAAAATTTGAATTGTATATTGGCGGATTACTTGGTAATTCTCCTATTTATGGTAAACATATTCCAATTGCTTTAACTAAATCTCAACTTATTTTGGCCATAAAATTTATTATTGAAATTTATCAAAAGCATGGTAAATATCCTCAGCGTTTACGTAAAGTATTAGATACTAACCCTATTCTTTGGCAAAAGCTCAATGATTATATTGCTAAATTATAAATCATAAGTTTATTAAAATTCAAATTCTATACAAAAAAAGCTATTAGAATAAAATCTAATAGCTTTTTCATTTGTAATTATTATAAAGTTTTAAGCATTTCTTTTACTGTTTCAGCACAAGCATCAACTTTTATAGTGGAAGTAGCACCATCTTTACGAACTTTGATTTCTACTTCATTTTCATCTAAAAGTTTAGGGCTTACTGTAATACGTACAGGATAACCAATTAAATCAGCATCTTTAAATTTAACGCCTGCTCTATCTTTACGGTCATCTAAAAGTACATCAATACCTGCATTTTTCATATCAGCATAAAGTTTTTCCGCAACTTGCATTTGAGCTTCATCTTTAGCATTAATAGGTACGATAACTACTTCAAATGGCGCTATAGCTACTGGCCAAATAATACCATTTTCATCATGGAACTGTTCAATAGCAGCTGCCATTGTACGGCTAACACCGATACCATAACAACCCATAATTAATGGTTTTTCTTTACCATTTTCATCAAGGAATGTAGCTCCAAGAGCTTCACTATATTTTGTACCAAGTTTAAATACTTGACCAACTTCAATACCATGAGTCATTTTTACTGGTGCACCGCAATGAGGACATGGGTCGCCTTCAGCGATAAGACGAATATCAGCTACAATTACATCACCAAAATCACGTTTTGGATTTGCATTTTTATAGTGATAATCTTGTTCATTTGCTCCGCAAACAGCATTATGCATTTCCATTACAGTAGCATCAGCAACCACGATAACATCTTTATTTAAGCCGATAGGGCTCATAAAGCCTGCAACGCCACCTACTTTGCTAATAGCACTATCTTCTGCCATAGTTAAACTAATTGCACCTGTGATATTTTGTAATTTTACATCATTAACTTCATGGTCACCACGAACTAATGCACAAATTACTTGTTCTTTTTCATTTTGGAAAACAACAGCTTTAATTGTTTTTTCAATTGGAGTATCTAAGAATGTAGCTACTTCTTCAATTGTTTTAGCATTTGGTGTATGCACTTTTTCAAGTGGTAATGCTTCTTCTTCTGGTGCAACAATTACTTTTAACTCAGATTTTTCAGCATTAGCTGCATAATCACATTTTTCACAGTATACAATATCAGATTCACCAGTTTCTGCTAAAACTGTAAATTCATGTGTTGTTGCGTTACCAATAGCACCGCCATCAGCTTCTACAGGACGGAAAGTAAGACCGCAACGAGAGAAAATTTTGCTATATGCTTCATACATATCTTTGTAAGATTTATCAAGACCTGCTTCATCTTTATCAAAAGAATAGCCATCTTTCATGATAAATTCACGACCACGCATAAGACCAAAACGAGGACGAATTTCATCACGATATTTATTTTGAATTTGATATAACAATAATGGTAATTGTTTATAAGAACGTACTTCATTACGAACTAAATCTGTAATGATTTCTTCATGTGTTGGGCCTAAGCAAAATTCACGATTATGTCTATCTACTAAACGGAACATTTCTTCACCAAATACTGCCCAACGACCAGTTTCTTTCCAAAGTTCTGCTGGTTGAACAATTGGAAGTGCTAATTCTTGACCATCTTTAGCTTCTATTTCTTCACGAATAATCTGTTCTATTTTGCGTAAAGTACGCCAAGCAAGTGGTAAATATGTATAAACACCGCCTGCCACTTTGCGAATAAAACCGGCTCTAAGCATTAACTGATGACTTGGTACTTCAGCTTCTGCTGGAGTCTGACGTAATGTAGGTGCATAAAGTTTAGATGTACGCACTGTAATTCCTCCTAAAATCTACGGGACAAAACCCTTTTCAATATTAATTAACTTATATATTCTATCATATTTTAACTAAAATAAACATTTAAAATGAATATTGTTATAAAAATTTCTAGCATTATAAAAATTTTTGTACCGCACTACCATTTAAATAATTGCATAAACGACCTTGATAGTAATTTTTTTCTATCATTTCTCGTACTATTTCATCACGGATTTTCCACCAACCAGTTTGCCAATTACTAAATAAAGTATTTTCAGCTGGTGCTCTTCCAATCAAACGTTGTAAAACAATATTTGGTGATAAATTTTCTAAAAAGTCAATTACTCTACGTTTATAATGTTCACAAGAAATAATTTCAAACTCACTATTTTCATATTGCTCTGCCATTTTCGTATTTTTCACTATATATAATGCATGCAATTTTACTTGGTCAACACTTAATGCCGAGATTACTCTCGCTGTTTCTATCAAATCTTTATCATCGTCCCATGGTAAATCTAAAATTACATGAGTACAACAAAGTAAGCCATATTTTTTTATACGTAACACTGCATCTATATACTCTGCTAAGCCATGACCACGATTTATTTTTTCTAACGTCTTATAATTTATAGTTTGTAATCCAAGTTCTACACAAATATCTATATTTTTTTCTTTAGCAATCTTGGCTAACATTTCCAAATATACATCGCTTACACAGTCAGGACGTGTAGCAATATAAATAGCTACTACATCATCTGAACAAGCTTCTAATACATATTTTTCAAGCTGAATTGGTGGCATATACGTATTACTAAAATTTTGGAAATATGGTATGAATTTTTTTGCCTTATATTTTGGCACAATATGTTCTTTGTTTAGACGAATTTGTTCTGATACCGATAATTCAGGCGGTAAATTTTCATATCCTGCCCCGATACTACCACAAAAAGTGCAACCAAATTTACCACAAGAACCATCTCGATTAGGGCAAGTAAGTGGTAAACCGATTGGTAATTTATAGACTTTTTCTCCATAACGCTGTTTTAAATAATCCGAAAAAGCATAATATCTATCTATTGATTTTGTTATATCTTTATTTGTCATTACAAATTTATATCTCCTTGTCTTATTTCTTGATAAACAACTTCACTCATTTTATCATCATACGTAAAAATTATTGCATTCTTTTTCATTACAATTTCATTTTCTTTAGCTTTATTCATATCATAAGCAAATACTTCAATGAAGAATTTCTTTTTCAAATCACGCCAAGACTTAAATTTATAATCTTTAATATAATTAAGTGCTTGTTCACTCATATAAAATTCATCAATTGCTTGTTTTTCAATTTCTTGCCAAGGCAACATTTCTGGTTTGATTTTACCTTTATCACTTAATAAAGCATCAAATTTAAGTACATTATATATATATTCTTTATCTGTTACTTTTTCATTTTGTGCAATAAAATCATATAAAAATACATATAAATTTTTAGGTGCATGCGGTGCTAAATGCAATTTATTTTCTTGCCAATATGTTGCTAAATCAAAAAAGAAAGTATACGCATTTTGCTGATATTTTGCTATTAAATTTGTAATCGTATATCTAAAGCGACCAGCATTATAATACAATTCTACTACATCTACAAAAATCTGTAATTTACGCATAGTCGCATAATCCATATATTTATTGCTGATAACTTGATATGGTGCTTGTGGCATATATACATAATCATGTTCTTCAATTAAATCATTCATCGCCGCACCTTTTAATAATTTTAAAAAGCCTACTTGTAACATATCCGCTTGTAATAAATACACATCATTAAATGACTTAGCAAATGAATTAATGTCTTCATAAGGAAGTCCAATTATTAAATCTACATGTAAATGAATATTACCATATGCCATAATAGATTTAATATTATTAGTCATTTCTTCCCACGGATTTGCTCTACTTATTTTACCTAAAGTTTTTATATTAGTAGATTGAATTCCTATTTCAAATTGTACTCTTCCTTTAGGCATAGTCTTTAATACTTCTTTTATTTCATCATCAATATGATGAGCAACTATTTCAAAATGAAAATTAGTTCTACAATCTTGTTTAGCGATAAACTCCAAAATTGGTAAATAATGCTTTTTATCTGCATTAAAAGTTCTATCCACAAATTTTACCTGACGCACATTATGACGAATAAAATAATTTAATTCAGCAAAAACTTTATCCAAACTACGATATCTTACCCCACGAGTTGCACAAGATAAGCAATATTTACAGGAATATGGACAACCTCTTGAACTTTCATAATAAATTATTTTATCTTTTAACGCTTCAATATCTTCATCATCGTATGGAAATTTTATTCTATCTAAATCAGCCACAGTTACTGCAACATTTTCATCTATAATATTATCTAAATTTCTTTTAGCTACACCTTTTATATTAATTTCTTCATTTGACTTATCTTCAATTAAAGCTTGCATTAATTCATGAAAAGCCTCTTCACTTTCTCCACGAACTACATAATCTACCATTGAAAACTCTTGCATAAATTCTTTTGTTTCGTATGAAACCTCTGGCCCACCACAAATAATTTTACATTCTGGCAATAATTTATGTACTAATGGCAATAATTGTTTTACTAATTCGATATTCCAAATATAACAAGACAAACCTAAAACATCTGGTCTTGCATCAAAAATTTGATTAGCAATCTCTAATAAATGATTATTTATCGAAACTTCGAGCATTTCTATTGAACAAGCTAAATCTTGACAATTTTTATTTAAATATCTAATTGCTAATGAAGAATGAATATACTTGGCATTTATTGCTGTTAATAATAATTTCATAAAAATCTCCTTTAAGTCCTAAATAATGTCCATATTTTACTTAAAAATATTCAAGTTTCCTACAGTAATAGTTATATTATATATGTACTATGTATTTTTAGCAAAAAATAATGCACCCAATTATTATTAATGATATAATAACAATGTTACAATAATTTTCGTAACTCTATAAAAATTAATAAGGGGAAGTATATATGAAACTTGTTATAACTGTTGTTGGAAAAGACAGCGTAGGTATTATCGCTACTGTAAGCAAAGTTCTTGCTGATAATAAAGTAAATATCATCAGTATTAATCAAAATATCATGAACGGATTTTTCAACATGGTACTAATTGCCGAAATGACTGATAAAACTATTAAATTACATGATTTACAAAACCTTCTTAAGGAAAAAGGTACAGAATTAAATGTAGATATCAAAGCTCAGCATGAAGATATCTTCAGCGCTATGCACACTATTTAATTTTTTAGTTTTTTATTTTAGGAGGAAATTTTGTGATAACTGTTAATGATATCTTAGAAACAAACCGTATGATAACGGAAAATAAATTGGACGTACGTACTATTACTTTAGGTCTTAGCCTTCGTGATTGTGCTCACCCTAATTTAAAACAATTTTGTGATAATGTTTATGATAAAATCACAAAATCTGGTGAATTCTTAGTAAAAACAGGTGAAGACATTTCTAGTGAATACGGTATTCCCATTATTAATAAACGTGTATCTGTAACTCCTATCGCTATCGCTGCTGAAGCTTGTAAGACAGATACTTATGTTCCTGTTGCTGAAGCTATGGATAGAGCGGCTAAAGAAATAGGTATTGATTTTATCGGTGGTTTTTCCGCACTTGTAGAAAAAGGTTATACTAATGGTGATAGAATTCTTATTAATTCTATTCCACAAGCTTTAGCTACTACAGATTTGGTATGTTCTTCTGTAAATCTTGGCTCTACTAAAGCAGGTATTAATATGGATTGCGTTCGCGAAATGGGGGAAGTTGTTAAACGTACTGCTGAACTCACTCGTGACCGTGAAGCTATTGGCTGTGCAAAACTTGTTATTTTTGCTAATGCTCCTGGTGATAATCCATTTATGGCTGGTGCTTTCCATGGTGTTAGTGAAGCTGAAAAAGTTGTAAGTGTAGGCGTTAGTGGCCCAGGCGTTGTAAAACATGCTCTTGAAGATTTAAAAGGTGCTGATTTTACTCAAGTTGCTGAAACAATCAAAAAAACAGCATTTAAAATTACTCGTGTTGGTCAATTAGTAGCTAAAGAAGCCTCTCGTCGTCTTGGCGTTCAATTTGGTATTATTGATTTATCCTTAGCACCAACTCCTGCTGTTGGCGATAGTGTTGCTCATATTTTAGAAGAAATGGGACTTGAATCTTGTGGTGCTCCAGGTACAACAGCTGCCCTTGCTTTATTAAATGATGCAGTAAAAAAAGGTGGTCTTATGGCTTCTTCTCATGTTGGCGGTCTTAGTGGAGCATTCATTCCTGTAAGTGAAGATGCTGGCATGATTGACGCTGTAAGCTGTGGTAGTCTTTCTATTGAAAAATTAGAAGCTATGACTTGTGTTTGCTCTGTAGGTCTTGATATGATTGCTATTGCTGGGGATACTCCTGCTTCTACTATTTCTGGTATTATTGCCGATGAAGCTGCTATTGGTATGATTAATAACAAAACTACTGCTGTTCGTGTTATTCCTGTACCAGGCAAAAAAGTTGGTGAAGTTGTAAACTTTGGTGGTTTACTTGGATATTGCCCAATTATCAAAGTTCGTAGCGATTACAGCTCTGATGCATTCATTGCTCGTGGCGGTCGTATTCCAGCTCCAATTCGCAGTTTGACTAATTAATTTTATAAATTCAAAAAAACTTGTTGACAAATATATTATAAATAGATATAATATTAAATGTTCTCAAGGAACGCGCCCATAGCTCAGCTGGATAGAGCACACGCCTTCTAAGCGTGCGGTCGCAGGTTCGAATCCTGCTGGACGCACCATTTTGAAATTAAAGCCTTAGTTTTTACTAAGGCTTTTTTTATTTTCCAAATAAAAATACCGTAGATGATATTATTTCATCTACGGTATTTTTTATTCTTCTATTAACATTGCACGCATTATATTTGGTATACTATATTCTCTTTTTCCTGCACCAATACCAATTTTTTTGATATTAAAACTTTGTGGTAAATCCATTTTAGAGTTTAAACCAGCTACAATAGCTGCTCCTGTTGGCGTAATCAATTCACCTTCAATATCCATATAATGCAATTTTAATTTATGTTCAATAGCTATATTTACTACCGCTGGCACAGGTATTGGCATTTTACCATGCTGACAACGTACAAAACCTCTACCTTCATATAAATTAGGACAAATTACTTTATTGATATGTAATTTATCTATACATATTGCAGCAGCTACAATATCTACTATAGAATCAATAGCCCCTACTTCATGAAAATGTACTTCACTTACTGCTACTCCATGAGCTTTCGCCTCTGCTTTAGCAATAATGTTAAAAATATTTAAAGCTATTTTTTTTGCATTATCTGTTATTTTAGATTTATTTATAACCTCTTCTATTTCTAATAAACCACGATGTTCATGATGACTATGATTTTCATGATGTGCATGGTGCTTTTCATGATAAGCTCCATATAAATATTCCATATCATGATCATGATTATCTTTTTCTAGAATCACATTAAAATCACAAGCATTTATTGTCATTTTTTTTACATCAGAAATTTCTATTTTATATCCATCAATAGGTAATGTTTTTAGATTAGATAATAAATACTCTTTATCTACTCCTAAATCTAACAATGCACCTACAAACATATCTCCACTAATTCCCGAATAGCATTCCAAATATAATATATTTTCCATACATCAAACTCCTTTAAGTATAACTACTAATTTATATTATATATTAACCATTAATTTTAACTTTATGTCAAGAAATAAAAAAAAGAATTGCCAAATAAATGCTATTTACATAGCTTATTTAGCAATTCTTTTTAATCGTTATATCTTATTAAAGATTTTTTACAGCTTCAGAAAGTGGTGGAATAATTTGTTTTTTACGAGACATTACGCCTGGTAAATACATTACATTTTTGCTTGCATCTTCTTTAAATGCTTCGCTAATTAATTTTGTAGGTTCACCACTAAAGAGTAAATAACTACCTTCATTGATGATATCTGTAACAATTACAATAGTCATTGCATAACCTTCGTCAGCACAAACACGTTTCATTTCTGCTAAAATATCATCTTGCATAGCCATAACTTGGTCTGTATCCATAACAGATAATTGACTGATAAGCATTGGATAATCACCAATTTGGAATTTTTTAGAATCGTTTTTCACGATTTGTGCAGGTGTCATATCACCAATGTCAGCACCTGCTTTAAGCATTGCCATGCCATATTCTTTGTAATCTACACCAGCAATTTCAGCTAAATATTCTACAGTATCTTTATCTGTTTGTGTACAAGTTGGGGATTTAAATAATACTGTATCAGAAATAATCGCAGACATTAATAATCCTGCAATTTTTTGTGGAATTTCTACACCAGCTTGTTTATATAAATTAGTTACAATTGTACAAGTACAGCCTACAGGACGAACAGTAATGCAAATAGGTTCACTTGTTTCTAAACCACCAAAACGATGATGGTCTACAATTTCCACGATTTTGCCCTTTTCAATGCCATCTACAGCTTGAGCTAATTCATTATGGTCAGTTAAAATAACTTCTTGTTCGCAAGCAATGCTTTTTACAAGTTCAGGTGCTTCAACACCAAAATGATTTAAAGCATATTCAGTTTCTTTGTTAATTTCGCCAGCACGAGCAGCAATTACATTTGTCATGCCCATAGTACGTTTTAAATTAGCATATGCTATTGCAGAACAGATTGAATCTGTATCTGGATTTTTATGACCAATAGCATAAATAACTTTTTGTTCACTCATAGGTTCAAAAACCCTCCATTACAAAATACAAAATTATAACTTTCTATTATTATATTATAGCAATATTGTACTAATATAACAATATTACAGCCATTAAACACTTTATTTTATTATTGCTAAAAAAAACTATCTTTTGTATAATTTTTTTAGTTTATTTTTATATTTTTTCTGAAAGGAATCTATTATGCAACCATTACCTAAAGAATATTTAAGTCGCTTAATCCGTGCTGTAGTTGAATTTCAACTAATCGACGATAATGATAAAATTTTAATTGGTCTTTCTGGTGGTAAAGATAGTCTATTTATGGCTTATGCTTTAACTGAATTAAAAAATACATTAAAGAAAAACTTCACCTTAGGTGCAATTACTATTAATCCTATGTTCACTGAAGATTTTTCTTTTGAAGATATACAAAATTTTTGTGCCAAATTAGATATTCCTTATCATATTCATCAAGTAAATATCGCTGAAACTATCCGCCAACAAGACAATAAAAATGCTTGTTATTCTTGTGCTTTTTTCCGTCGTGGTGCTATCAATGGCTATGCTAAAGAACATGGTTATAATAAAATAGCATATGCTCATAATCACGATGACGCTGTGGAAACATTTTTTATGAATTTATTATATTCTGGTCAATTAAAAACTTTTATGCCTTCTACGTATCTTAGTCGCTCTGATGTTACCGTAATTCGACCTTTACTTTATTTTCGTGAATCCGAAATAAAAGAAGCTATCCATCTGCATGGACAAAAACCATGTGCTCCACCATGTCCATTCAATGGTAATACTATGCGCCAACGTGCTAAAGATTTAATTGAAAATTTATCTAAAGAAAACCCACTTTTATATGAACATTTAAGTGCTGCTATGCGTACAACAGCTATCGGTGATTTATGGCCACCTACTAAAAATCGTAAAGAAATGAAACCATACTATTATAAATTCTTTAAAAACCAAAAAATATAAATACTGCCACTATGTTTATTTTATTCTTATAAATTAAGCATAGTGGCTTTTTTATCCTAGGGTTAGGGATATTTCATATTTATTATTTAACTATAACGCCTATGTTTTACTATTAAAATTTATTATAATATTATCCCTTAACATAGGTTGTTATTTATAATATATAATTCTATACTGTAAATAAGTAATAATATATCGTTTATTTTATTATATCTAGGAGCTATTATGTTTATTTATTGTCTAAAAAAATTAAGCACTTTTATTTTATTTATATTTTTTCTTTCTATTTTAGTTTTTTGTCTTTCTCGTTTTTCTCCTGGAGATCCTTTATTTGCTTTTTATGGTGATACAGTTGAGAAGATGAGTAGTATTGAACATCAACAGGCTTTAATAAGACTTGGTTTAGACCAACCTATTTACTTACAATATTATTCTTGGCTTACCAATATTTTTACAGGTGATTTTGGTCTTTCACTAAAATATAAACAACCTGCACTAGATATATTTTTTAAATTCTTAGATAATACTATCATTTTGGGTATTACTGCATACATTGTCGTTTTTGCTTTAGCTATTTTACTTGCTATTTTATGTGTGTATTATGAAGATACATTCATTGATAAATTTATTTGCAAATTAGGAACTATTGTTTATTATATTCCCTCTTTTTGGCTGGGTTTAGTTCTTATTTTGATTTTTAGTATAAATTTTAATATTTTCCCTACTAGCGGTGCTTATGATATTGGTCAAAGTAATAATATTTTTAATCGTTTAGAGCATATGATTTTACCACTTATCGTAATGACTGTTAGTCATCTTTGGTATTACGCTTACATGATACGTGAAAAACTTCTTATTGAAGTACGTAAAGATTATGTATTACTTGCTAAAGCTAAAGGTCTTAGTAAATTACAAATTATCGTACGACATTGTCTCAAAAATTCTTTGCCTACGATTATTAATATCATGTCTATTTCTTCTACTCATATTTTAAGTGGTACTTATATTGTAGAGGCCGTTTTTTCTTATCCTGGAATCGGTATGCTTTCTATCGAAAGTGCTAAATATCATGATTATAATTTATTAATGCTTGTGGTTTTGTTTACTGGTACAATAGTCATCTTTTTCAGTTTAACAGCACAAACCATCAATGAATTAATTGACCCTAGAATTTCTTTTAGGAGGCACAAGCATGAATCCCAATCTTAGTGATAAACATAATAAAGAATTTTTATTTTCTGTAGCTAATAATCAACAACCTTCAAATATATCAACAAATAATATAAATTCTGTTTGTTTGCCTAAAGAAAAAACCTCTAAACCTATTTTTTCTGCTATTTTTTTAATTATTATTATATCTTGTTGTTTAGGTGCAGAATTTGTTGCTAATCACGACCCGTCTATTTTTTATGTTAATAATTTAAACCAATCGCCAAACAGTGAATTTTATTTTGGTACTGATTTACTTGGTAGAGATATTTTTTCTATCATTTGGTATGGTGGACGTATCTCTTTATTTATTGGTCTTTTAGGCACAATTATTTTGACTACTATCGGTCTACTTTACGGTTGTATTTCAGGGCTTGCTCCAAAATTTATTGATAATTTATTAATGCATTTTGCTGAATTATTATGTAGTATCCCTTCTATTTTGTTACTGATTTGTCTAACTAGTTTGCTTCCTAGTCAAAACGTATTTACACTTGCTTTATTTATTGGTCTTGTAAATTGGATGCCACTTGCTCGTATGGTTCGCAATGAGGTTTTACAAATAAAAAATACCGAATATTTTTGGTCAGCTAAACTTTTAGGTGTATCAAGATTTAAATTAATTAGCAAATATCTTTTGCCTAACTTTTGGGCAACTATCATTTTTATGGTAATTTCCAGTATTAACACTTGTATCTTAAATGAGGCTGTACTTAGTTTTTTAGGTCTAGGATTACCTGTAGATATTATATCTTGGGGTAGTATGTTATCTTTAGCTAATCGTGCTTTACTTACCAATTCTTGGTGGGTAATCTTCTTCCCTGGTATTTTTATTGTTATTACTTTATTATGTATCACAAATATCATTCAACATTTTAAAGTAAAAACAACACATAAATGTTCCAATTTATAATTCATTATTTAGGAGGTTTTTTCATGTTAAAAAAATTTACACTTCTGCTCGTATTTTTATGTAGTATTTGTCTATTTGCTGGCTGTGGTCAAGAAAATAATTCTGATAAAAATACTCTACGTTATGCAAGTAGCGATTATACTACTATTAATCCAATTTTAAACACACATGATGAATTGCCTGATGTTATTTTTTCTGGTCTTATGACTTATGACGCTGATGGTAATCCTATTCCAGAATTGGCTGAAAGTTATACTTATGATGAAAATACTTACACTTATACATTTAGACTTCGTCCTAATATCAAATGGCATGACGGCAAAGATTTTTCTGCTGAAGATGTAAAATTCACTCTTGATGTATTAACAAAAGATAAAACTTTAGCAGCTTCCATCACTGATAATTATAAAGATATTACCGATATAAAAGTAATTGATAATAATACTATTAACATTACTTTAAAACAACCTAATGCCGCTATGCTTGACTACTTAACAGTTGGTATTTTACCTAAACATTTACTTGAAGGTAAAGATATCATGACTGACTCTTTCAATCAGCACCCAATCGGTACTGGTCGTTATAAATTCGTAAGCTGGGAACCTGGTCAAAATATTATTGTAGCTAAAAACGAAAATTATTATAAAAACGTACCAAAAATTGATAAAATCATTTTCAAAATTGTTCCAGATGAAAATGCTCGTGCTTTACAAGTAAAATCTGGCGAATTAGACCTTGCTTGGCTAAACGCTCAAAATACTGATAAATTCCGTGATGATAAAAACTTTGCTGTATACGATTTTACAACAGCTGATTATCGTGCTATCGCTCCAAATTTTAAAGATGAATTTTGGCAGAAAAATGCTAATTTAATGTCTGTACTTGGCTATGCTTTAGATAAACAAGCTATTATTAATGCTACTATGAATGGTCAAGGCGAAATTGCCTATAGCCCTATTCAATTAAATCCTGTATTTAACAATCCAAATGTTAATCACTATGACTACAACCCTGCCTTATTTGCACAAAAAATGCAAGAATTAGGTTGGCAAAAAGGTGCTGATGGCATCTACGAAAAAAATGGCGAACGTTTATCTTTCAGTGTAGATGTTCGTGAAAATGAAGAAGAACGTATCGATATTGCCAACATTGCTTCACAACAATTTAAAGCAGCTGGTGTTGAAATGAAAGTAAATATTGTACAAAAATTAGATTGGAACTCTTTAGAATCCTTCCTAATCGGTCAAGCTGCTCCATTTGACCCAGACAATGGTACTTATGTATTATTTGTGACTGATGCTAGTGGCAACTATACTCACTACAGTAATCCAAAAGTTGACCAAGATCTAAAACTTGCACGTGAAGAAATCAATACTAATGATCGAAAAATTGCTTATGATAACTTCCAACAAGCTTGGGCACAAGACCCTGCATATATTATGATTGCTTATTTAAAAGGCAATTATGTTGCTACACCAAAACTAAAAGGTCTTTCTACAAAACGTGTTCTTGGTCATCATGCTGTAGGTGTTATGTGGAATGTTGAAGATTGGTCTTTAGAAGGCTAATTTATCATGAATCCTATTTTATCTATAAAAAACTTAGCTGTGAGCTTTCCTAAACCACAAGGGGAGCTCACAGCTTTACGCAATGTTTCTCTAGATTTATATCCACAAGAAACATTAGCTATTGTTGGTGAATCTGGTAGTGGTAAATCTATTTTATGTAAATCAGCTATGGGTCTATTACCTTCTACTGCTGTGTTAAAATCAGGCTCTATATACTTAAATAATCTAAACATCACACAATTAACTGAACATCAACTTCAAAAAATTCGAGGAAAATTATGTTCTATGATTTTCCAAGACCCGATGTTATCTTTAAATCCCGTTATTTCAGTTGGTGAACAATTAGTTGAAGCTATTTTAGCTCATGAAAAAATAACTTATACTAAAGCCAAAAGAAAAGCTATAGAATTAATGAGTTTGGTAAATATTGATTTTGCTGAAGATAGATTTCATTTAAAACCACATTGTTTTTCTGGTGGTATGCTTCAACGTTTAGTCATTGCTATCGCCATTGCTCAAAAACCTAAAATATTATTTGCTGATGAACCTACTACTGCTCTTGATGCTAGTACGAAGCTTCAAACACTAGATTTATTAATGCAATTAAAAACTAAATTAAATATGTCTATTGTCTTTATCTCTCACGATTTAGGCACTATAGCTAGAATTGCAGACAAGGTTGCCATCATGTATGCAGGTAAAATAATTGAATTTGGCTTGGCTACAGATATTTTTTATCACCCAGCACACCCTTATACTAGAGCGTTACTTAGTGCACAACCTTCACTAAATACCGAAAAAAAACGTTTAGATACATTGCCTGGTATGCCACCAATTATGATAAATTTACCAAAAGGAGATGCTTTTGCACCACGTAATCAATATGCTTTAAATATCGATTACATCGAGCACCCACCATTTTACGATTTATCACCAACACATAAAGTCGCCTCATGGCTGTATGATGATAATGCACCTAAAATTTTACCCCAATGGGAATTAATTAAGGATTGATTTTTATGAACAATGACTTACTAGTCATCAAACAGCTTTCTAAACAATTTAAATTAAATAGTCACAAAATGATTAAAGCTCTACACAATATTTCATTCAGTATTCATCAAGGTGAAATTTTGGGTCTAGCTGGTGAATCAGGCTCTGGCAAATCAACTTTAGCTAAAATTATTGCTGGTATGTACACCCCAACTACAGGAAAAATATATTTTAACGGTCAAAATTTATTATCCCAAAATTTATCTACCCAAAAATATGCTTCTCTTATCCAGCTTATTTTTCAAAATGTTAGTGCCTCTTTAAATCCTCAAATGACTATACAAGAAATCATTGGTGAACCCCTTAAAATACATCACCAAATCCACGATAAAATGATTTTAACCAAAAAAATCACTAATATATTATTGCAAACAGGTTTATCTCCTCAATTTTTAAATTTTTATCCTGATGAACTGTCAGGTGGACAAAAGCAACGTTTAAATATCGCTCGTTGCCTTAGCGTAAATCCCCAACTAATTATCGCTGATGAACCTGTTGCCTCTTTGGATTTATTGATTCAAGCTCAAATTTTAAATCTATTTTTAGATTTACAGCAAAAACATAAATTTTCTATGTTATTCATTGCTCATGATTTAGCTTTATTAAAATTTATTGCGCAACGTATCGGAGTCATGTATAAAGGACATCTTGTCGAATTAGCACCAACTAACGAATTATTCGCTAATCCTCAACACGAATATACAAAAAACCTAATTTCTACAATTTGTACTACAGACCCTATTTATGAACGTAATAAAAAAATTATTAACTTCGACCCACAAACCTTTTCTCCAAAAGGATTATGGATTGAAATTTCACCTAATCATTTTGTTTTAAAATAATAT
>Garnier_p2__coassemble_1101_pt1 | contig 35389 bp, 31 predicted proteins | sample Garnier_p2__metabat2_low_PE_022 | metagenome-assembled genome bin Garnier_p2
GAAGAAGCTCCCACTTCAAAAATTACAAAGTAATTTTAAGTGGGAGAGGTTCACTTGATTTTGATTAAAAATCAGTGCGTTTTACAAAAAAAATAATGAATGATATAATGTAGCAGGTTAAAATAGGACTTTATAAATAAAAAATAAGCGTAATAGTATCGATATAGCTAATTAGGAGGCAAAAAAATGGATTTTTCGATATTAAATCAATTAGTTCAGGCGCATATAGCAATTATTTTTCTAGTTATGGCTGTATTAATAGTAATATTAATGATTTTAGCTATTGTTACATTAGTAAAGTTAAGTAGAGCCAAAAAACGTTATAATTCATTAGTAAATGGTGCAACGGGCGAAAATTTAGAAGATATTATCGTGGATAATATTGCTAAAATGAATGAATTAATAGTAAAAAATAGACAAATTGATGAAGATTATACGGAGTTAAAAGCTTTATTTAGCAGGTCTATTCAAAAAGTGGCTGTACATCGTTTTTGTGCATTTGCTGATATGGGTGGCGATTTGAGTTATGCTATTGCGTTATTAGATTATCAAAACAATGGTATAATTTTATCTTCTATTTTTGGTAGACAAGATTCTTGTACTTATGTAAAACCGATTGAAAATGGAGTATCAAAATATCCATTGAGTCAGGAAGAAAATAAAGTATTATTAGAGGCTATGGCAAAATAAGAAAGAGAGTGTTATTCAACACTCTCTTTTTCTGTTTCTATATATTACATTTTTATAAAAATTTTTCGCTACCGCGAAAAATTTTAAATTAATCTACTGTGGGCATAAATAATGCAGGCATATTATTAATAATATCAGTAACTTTTTGTTCAGTTTCCATAGCTTTTTTATGCAATCTTTCAGCTTTAGTTAAATCACTAGGTTTATTATCTTGAATACCTATGGCATATGCTTTCCATGCTTGAATAGTGTACATAGTACTTTCTAAGCGTAATTCATGTAAATGACGCGCACCTGTAGGTATAGGATAACTTTGTAAATAATTGTACCAATTTTGATAAGCTGGAATGATTTTATTATCAATAAAAGATTTTAATAAAACACGTTGGCTAGAAGAACTGTTATATTTAAAGCCTTCAGCTAAAATTGTAAATTCATTTTGTAATTGTTGAAATTGTGCATTATTGTGTGCTAAATCTGTTTTAGTATTAGTTAAATATGTTTTTATATCTTGACGATAAAGGTTAGAAACAGTTGTTAAATAATCTTGATAATTATTAATTTTAGTAACTTGCCAAACATTATCATCGTTTTTAGTCAATGTTACTTGTAAATAAAAATCAGTATTTGTATATTTATCATTAACTAATAAAGTAGCAATGGCAGAATTATCATCGACTTCTGTAATATCGGTTACTGATTGAAAATTGGTGTTAAATAATAAAGAACGATTAATAAGCTCAGTATAATCAATACCTAATTGGCGACTTTTGAGCATAGAATCGTAATTAAATTTTTGCCAACTACCAGTTTGGATATATTTGTCGATATTTTGAATAGTTCCATTCACTAAAATTGGTTCAATTAGATTATAAAATGTTTGATAAGTAGCATGTTCTTTTTCGCCGTAAATATTATCCTTGGCAAAAATATCATTAGTTAAAATTTTATAATTTGGTGGTAATAATGTTTTAAAATCTATATATTGATGAATTGTTTCGATATCACGTTGTTCAAAGGCTGTTTGTATTTTTTCTAAAGTATATTCAGGTAAATGGGTATGGCGATAGTAAAAAAAACCGCCGATAGCAACAATTAAAAATAATATAATCAATATTAATAAACTAGCTATAATATTTTGAGTTCTATGTCTTTTTCGTCGTTTGGCAATGGTACGTTGCCATTTATCATCATTCATAAAGCTGTATCTCCAAGTTAAAATTTGTATATTTATTATAGCATAGTTTAGAATTTGGATATATCATCATGGATAAATAAATAATGATAAAAAGCCTAAAGGCTAAACTTGACTAATAAAAAAAAGGGCATATAATGATAATTAATAATAATTATTATTTATCTGAGTTTTAGTTATTAAATACATAATGTTATAAATATTATTAACATTTTAATTTAGCTTAAAAGGAGAGATATTTATGGAACTAAAAGGTAGTAAAACAGAACAAAATTTGTGGGCAGCATTTGCAGGTGAATCTCAAGCACGTAATAAATATACATTCTTTGCATCTCAAGCTAAAAAAGATGGTTATGTACAGATTTCTAAAATTTTTGAAGAAACAGCAGGTAATGAAAAAGAACATGCTAAAATCTGGTTTAAATTAGTAGATAAAGTAGGTTCTACAGAAGAAAATTTAAAAGCAGCCGCCGCTGGTGAACATGATGAATGGACTAGTATGTATCCTGAATTTGCGAAAGTAGCTCGTGAAGAAGGATTCACTAAAATAGCTAATTTATTTGAAATGGTAGCAAAAATCGAAAAAGAACATGAAGAACGTTATAATTTATTACTGGCAAATATTCAAGAAGATAAAGTATTTAAACGTAATGAAAAAGTAATCTGGATGTGTTCTAATTGCGGACATGTATATGAAGGAACTACTGCGCCGGAAATTTGTCCAGTATGTGCTCATCCAAAAGCATATTTTGAAATTAAAGCTACTAATTATTGATTTAGTTAAAAAAAACGAGTTAGATTTACTAACTCGTTTTTTTTAACTAGCTATATATACGAACATATTATATAAGAATAATATTAAAATAACTACCATACAAACAATTTGAATTCTAAATAACCAACGTTTAACATTTTCAGAAACTTTTGCATGACGATTAGCATACATAACGATTAATGCTATTTCTAAAAAGATATACGTAGCAAAGCTAGTAGGTGCAGCTATTAAGCTAGGCCACATTGTTATTAATAATACAAAATTGATAACAATTAAAAGAAGTAACCAAATATCCTTACCATAGCGTTTTTGTTCTTTTGGTGGATTTTGTTGTTCTTTAGTTTTAGTAATTTTATTACTAATTCGTTTACTCATTCTTGCCATAAATCAAACCATCCTTAAAATTTTAATTATAGATAAAGTATAGCATTATTTATATTTTTTAGCTAGAAGTTAACACTTAAACAACTTTTTTTGTACAAATGGTATTATTTTTAAGAAAACTAATTGATACTTTGTTACACTCTTGTTAAAATAGTTATTATCTTAAGAAAATACAGGAATAAGTTTACAGAATAGAGGGTTAAATAATAAGATGATTAGAGAACATCGCAATCGAGAAAAATTAATAAATTATTATAAAATTTTTGTAAATAAAGGAATTACTGATCCTAATGTACATCCTTGGATAAAAGAATCTTGGGAAGAAGCACAAAAGTATCAGGTAAATCCGAAAAAATCTACACCAGCACGTTTATCTTCATATGAATTGGCACAATTACAAAGTAAACATTGTGATGCTATTGAGTACTTAGATAATTTCATTGATAGTATTGTAGATTTTCTTCATGAATATAATTTATGTTTGACCATTATGGATGCTGAATGTACGGTTTTAAAAAAATATGCAAGCTCTACATCAAGACTTATTGATAAATTAGAAGGTGTAACTTTAGATATAAAAACTATGGGTACACTTAGTTGCAATATTGTTAAAGAGCATAAAGTGCCATTTTGGGTATTTGGCCCAGAAATGTGGCTGGAAGAATTACATGATATGAATAGTGGTTCAGTGCCAATTATGATAAATGGAGAATTGGCATATATTGTATCTTTAACAGTAATGGAATATGAAAAAATACCACAAGATGTAATTTTGGCTTTATTATTTACCTTAAAAACTGCTTTAGAATTAAATATTAAACAATCTTTAAATATAAAAGCACAAAAAGCTATTTTAGATGCTGCGCCATTTGCGGTATATCATATTATGGCAGAAGATAAGATTGTTTATGCAAATCGTATGGGTAAAGATAGATTATCTTCTATTAATGCGATAAATGAAAATGATGAAACATCTCATTTAAAAGATATTGTATTGAATTATACACATACACCTATTTATGATGGTTTCCAAGGTGTTTCTTGTTATAATCGTGAAACAACATGGATTACACAAAATAAAACTTATGAAGATATTACAACTGTTGTTCCATTGGTTAATCCAGATAAATCTGTAAATAGTATTGTTACAGTATCTATGCCAATAGAGGATTTACGTACATTAGTAGCACATGCATCTGGTTATACAGCAAAATATAGCTTAAGTTCTATGGTGGGCGAAAGTAAAACTTTTGTACAAATGAAAGAACGTGCATATCGTGTAGCTCGTAATAAAAATCATATCTTGATTCAAGGTGAAGCAGGTATCGGCAAACAACGTTTAGCTCATGGTATTCATATGGCAAGTATGCGTATGGCAGGCCCATTAATTTCTATAAATTGTGGAGATTATACACCAGAATTATTAGAACAAGATTTCTTTGGAGCGATTACTGATTCAGATGTAAGTCACCCAGGTAAATTGGAATTAGCAAGTAAGGGTACATTATTTATTGATGAAATTGAAAAAATACCATCTTCTGTAGCTAAATTATTAGCAAAAGCTTTATCAGAAAAGAAAACACATCGTATAGGTGAATGTCTAGAACGTAATATTGATGTAAGAATTATTGCAGCAAGCGATGCTAATTTACGTCGTTTAACAGAAAAAGGACAATTTGATGAAAAATTATTTAATATAATTTCTCGTAGTATTATTCGTGTGCCATCACTTCGTTCTCGTAGAGATGATATTCCAATGTTGTCTGTTAATATTATTGAAGAATTATCCAAACAACATCAAATGGAAACCAAAACTTTATTACCGGAAACCTTGGAATTATTAAGAAATTACGATTGGCCAGGCAATATCAAACAATTACAAAATGTGTTAGAATATGCATTCTTTAATACTCAAGGTAAAGAAATTTATCCAACAGATATTAATTTAATGGGGAATGTAAAACCAGATAACAAGTGGAAAACAGATAAAGATATTTTTGTTAAAGCATGGAAAGCTGCTGGCGGAAATGTAAGCCGTTTATCTAACCTTTTAAGTGTAAGCCGTGTTACTTTATATCGTTATATTAAAAAATATGGTTTAGAAAAATAAGTAAAAAATAAGACCACCAAAAATTTTTGGTGGTCTTATTTTAAATAAATTTATTAATTACATAAGCAATACCGTCATCATCACAATCTTTTGTAATGAATTGAGCAACGGATTTTACTTCATCAATAGCATTTTCCATAGCAATGCCGAGACCAGCATATTTAATCATAGCTAAATCATTATCACCATCACCACAAGCCATAATTTCGTCAGATTGTATTTTTAGATATTTTGCAAGTTTAGTCAAACCAACGGCTTTGGTAATATTAGGTGGTGTAATATCCATAGTATATTCAGTATGTTGTTGTAAACCGATAGTATCTGTAAAAATAGAAACAACTTTATCTTGGATTTTTCCAATATTACCATTAAAATCACAAATAACAAGTTGTGTAACTTTATCTAAATAATTTTCAAAATCGTCGCCAACAGCAATGATATTTAAGCCTTTAGTTGTTTTGTATGCAGGGAACATATTCATATCGACATAACGAACGTAGATATTATCATCAATATACCAACGAGCATACCAATTATGTTCATAGCAAGTAGTAATTAATTTACGGATAGTTTCTTTAGTAAAATGAGCCTCATAAATGCTTTTATTTGTAACTAAATCTTTGACAACGCCACCATTACAAGAAATAACGGGGCAATTCATTTGTAATTGTTTGGCAAAATAACTAGCAGAGGCAGGCATACGACCGGTGGCAATAGTCACATAAATACCTTTATCTTTAGCTTTTTGAATGGCTAGAGCATTTTCAAGGGATACTAATTTTTTTCGATTAAGTAAGGTATTATCCATATCTAAAGCAATTAATTTTATAGCCATTAATTAAATTTCTCCTTTAAAAATATCATTAAAATCCCAAAGTAAAGAACAATTTGCTTTAGCTAGAGCTGTAACTATAGCTTTTGGTGGCATTTTGGTAGTTAAGACAATATCTACATCAGCTAAATTGCCAAATTTATATGCTGGTTGTAAGAGAAATTTTGCAAAGTCAGCAAGTACACAGGTAAGTGTAGAATTTTTGGCAACTAAATGTTTGATAGCAGCATCTTCATTTTCAAAGGTGTAAAAACCATCTTCAGTAATGCTTGCAGCTCCTAAAAATGCTATATCAAAACGAATATTTTCTAAAATAGAACTAGTTTCGCTACCATAAAAATAGCGATTTATAGGATTTAATTTACCACCTAATAAATGTAAATCCAAAGAAGTGTCGTGTTGAAGTTGTTCGATAATATCAATAGAATTACTATAGATAGTAGATTTTTGTTTAATATATTTACAAATAGATTGAACAGTTGTCGATGTATCTAAGTAGCAAATAGCATTTTTCTTAATATATGTAGAAGCTACCTTACCGAGTAAATCTTTAGTAGAATTTTTTATTGTAGCACGTTCTTTAAAGCTTTGACGTACTTGAATAGTAGGGAGTATAATGCCACCATGAGTTCTAATAGCTATTTTTTGATTTATTAAACAGATGATATCACGTCTAGCTGTATCGCGAGAAATATTGAATCTTTCCATTATTTCTTGTTTCGATAAACTCTTTTTTTCGCGAAGTAAATTCATGATTTGATATAAACGTTCTTCTTGATACATATAATCGCCACCATGATTAATAATTTAAGTTCATTTTAAAAAAGTATAAGTAGTATGTCAAATGCAATAAATAAAGATTAATTGAATAAAAGTAATTATTTGCAGGGCATTTGCCCTTAGTGTAAAATGAAAGTTAATTAATATACATATACTAAAAATATATAATAGATAAAGGAAATAAACAATGACTATGATTAATGAAATGAAAAAAGTATTAACAATAGCAGGCTCTGATTGTAGTGGCGGAGCTGGTATTCAAGCTGATATAAAAACAATAACAGCACATAAAATGTATGCAATGAGTGCGATAACAGCACTTACTGCGCAAAATACAACAGGGGTTTATGGGATTTTAGAAGCTGATGCGGATTTTGTTGGTAAACAGTTAGATTGTATTTTTCAAGATATTTATCCAGACGCAGTAAAAATTGGTATGGTATCAAATAAAGCTATTATTGAAAAAATTGCTGATAAATTAATAGAATATAAGGCTAAAAATATTGTAGCTGACCCAGTAATGGTATCAACTGCTGGAAGTAGACTAATGCAAGAATCAGCAGCTAATGCTTTAGTTGAAAAATTGTTACCATTAGCGACAGTGATTACGCCTAATTTGGCTGAAGCTGAAGTTTTAAGTGATATAAATATAAATACCAAAGAAGATTGCATTCGTGCAGCAAAAATTATTTATCAAAAAATCCCGACAGCAATTTTAATCAAAGGTGGTCATTTAGAAGATACTGCTGATGATTTACTATGGGATAATGGGCAAATACATTGGTTTAAAGGAAAACGCGTAGATACACAAAATTCTCATGGAACAGGCTGTACATTATCTTCGGCGATAGCGTCTAATTTAGCCGCTGGTAAAGATTTAGTTACAAGTATAGATGATGCTAAAGAGTATATTACTGGAGCATTGAAAGCCAATTTAAATTTAGGAAAAGGTAATGGGCCACTAAATCATATGTATAATTTAAAATAAAATATAAAACTTTGCTAAGAAGTGATAATTTTTAGCAAGGTTTTTCTTTATCAAAAAATAATCAAAATAACATCAAAATATAACCATAAAACTATTGAAGAGATATTTTTTTTAGTTTAAAATGCAAGAGAACGAAGATTGTTTATTAAATTATAAGAAAAATAGTTAAGGAATAGTTTTATTATGACAAATTTATTACATATATCAGATGAAAAATTTTTTACTCAAGATAAAGCTTTTTATAAAAGTTTTTTTTGTATGGCAATCGTATTGGCTATGCAAAATATAGTGGCGTTTAGTATTAATATGACAGATAATATAATGCTTGGTAGTTATAGTCAAAATGCACTTTCTGGAGCAACCATTGTAAATCAAATTTTTTTCGTAATTCAACAACTAACCTTTGGTATTGGTAACGCTATGGTGATGCTTGGCTCGCAGTATTGGGGAAAGAAAAAATTAAAACCAATTAGTGAAATTACAGGAATTGCTTTACTTATTGGTTGTGTATTTAGCTTGATAATTATTGGAAGTTGTAGTTTATTTCCTAGAGAATTTTTAAGTTTATTTACTACCTCTACACCGATTATTATGGAAGGCATGAAATATCTAAATATAATGCAATGGAGCTTTGTTCTATTTATATTTAGTAGCATTTTACTGTCAACATTACGTAGTGTAGAAACGGTAAAAATTGCCTTTTATATTGCCTTAGTAAGTTTAATCGTAAATGCGAGTATAAATTATGTGCTTATTTTTGGTAAATATAATTTTCCTGAATGGGGAATTGTGGGGGCTGGTGTAGGGACTTTAATTGCTAGAGCTTTAGAATTAATGATTATATTAATCTATTTAGCTAAAATAGATAAAAAAGTAAAGTTATTTTCTTGGGGAAATATTTTTCGTGTAAATAATAGTTTAAAATATGATTTTTATAAAATTTTATTACCGATTATGGTAAATCAAATTTTGTGGGCGATATCTATTCCTATACAAACAGCGATTTTGGGGCATTTAGCTGATGATGCGATTGCGGCAAATGCTATATCTTCGACTTTTTTCCAATATTTAAAAGTGATTATCATAGCACTTTCATCTACATCGAGTGTATTTATTGGCATTGCTATTGGGCGTGGAGATATGAAAAAAGTACGTACAGAGGCAAGAACTATGGCTAGTATAGATATTGTGGTAGGAATTATATTAGCGATAGTATTATATTCATTACGTTATCCATTAGTAGATTTATATCAATTAACGGATACAGCAAGAGAATTGTCTTTGAATTTAATTGTGGTAATGAGTGTAGTTATGGTTGGTATGGCGTATCAAATGCCTGTTTTAGTGGGGATTATTCAAGGTGGCGGAGATACGAATTTTGTCGTTAAGTTAAATATAATTAGTATGTGGTTAATTGTAATGCCATTATCATTCTTATCTGCTTTTTTCTGGCATTGGCCAATAGAATTAGTCGTATTAGTTATTCAATCAGACCAATTATTTAAATGTATACCAGCATTTATTCATTTTAAACGATATAGTTGGATAAAAAAATTAGCGAGATAAAAAAAGATATTGAAAAGCTTGTCTATAATTATTATAATGATTATTGGTTTTGAAAAAATTTTGAGATGGAATGATTTTATGAATAATGATTTTGTATTTAGGATATCATATATTGTATTGATGGGATTTGGTTTTCCGATAATGCGTTATATGAGTGTAAATTTTGATACTTTAAATAATAATGCCGTTAGATTTTTATCTGGAGGTATTTTATTTATAGTAATATGTGCATTTAAATTTAGAAATGAATTAAAGAAAATCATAAAGCAACCAATATTAATATTAGAGTTACTAATATTAGGTTTGTTTATGACTGGAAATATGTATTTTTTTATTAATGGATTGCAAAAAACATCAGCATTAACAGGAAGTATTTTTAGTATTTTAGCAATGCCAGTAGCAATTATTATGGCAGCTATCTTTTTTAAAGATGAAAGAGGGAGATTCTTAAAAAAAACATTTTATCTAGGAAGTATTTTGGCAATAATAGGCTCATTAATTTTTGTTATTTGTGGCAGTAACGGTAGTAATGAAAGTAATAATTTTATAAATGGAGCAATTTTTTTAAGTATAGCAATATTAATTCAATCAATACAAAATCTAGTAGTAAAAAAAGTAGCTAAAAGTTTAAATGCAATAGTTATAAGTGCCTCTACAGCAACATTATCAGGATTAATATTTTTATATTTGGCGATAAGTACAGAAAAAATAAATCAATTACAAACAGTAGATAATTTTTTATTAGTGGGATTAATCTTAGCAGGAATTTATGGAATGTTAACCGGAATGTTAATGGCATTTCATATAGTGCAAAAACAAGGTGTAGTTATATTCAATGTAGTTCAATTGGTTGTTCCTATATCAACAGCTATAGTTGGGTATTTTACATTAGGAGAGACTATAAATTTTTATCAAGGAATTAGTGCGATGATTGTAATCTCAGGGTGTATTATTGCTCTAAAAGAATAAAATATTAAATAAAAAAGAGACATTAAATGATATACACATCAAAAGTTATTTTTATGTATAACTTTTGATGTGCAGTTTAAAATAATGTCTCTTTTATTTTGCTTTAGCGAGGATAAATACAGTGCTTAAAATAAGTGCTGAACCTATTAATTCAATAAAAGAAAAGGATACATGTAATATAATTACTGATAATATGATTGAACATAATGGTTCGCCAACGGTTAAGATACTTGCCTCAGTAGGTGAAAGATAGGATAGACTTTTTAAATAAAAACAAAAAGCAAGAATAGTACCTAGTAAAATCATGCTAGAGATAGAAGTCAATGTATATAGATTAATCGTACCTGAACAATCGAAGGGATTATTAAAGAGTGACATAAATAAACCACCAAATAGCATACTCCAACCAATTACATTTGTAGGTGGATAAGTAGCAAGTAGTTTATGTGGTTTTAGCGTATAATAAACGCAACAAAGAGCAGAGCCGATACCTGCAATTAAGGCTATTGGAGAAAGAATTATTGAAGAAAAGTCGCCTTTAGTTACAATAAGCATAGTGCCTAAAATAGCAAATATAATAGAGATAAGTTCAAGCCCTGAGGGAAGTTTATGCTTTATTAATAATGTGTGTAGCATAATAAATACTGGTAAAAGAAATACTAAAATCGTAGCTGTGGGAGCATTACTAAAGGTGATACAGATATAAAAACCGTATTGAGAGCCTAAAAGACCGATAATACCTAAGAAAAATAATGCTGAAAAATTCGTTTTTAAAATAGCAAAGATGTTTTTTTCATAAAAAAAGTACGTAATGATTAATAAAATAATACCACTGATAAGTAAACGAGTATTTACTAGCCATTCTGGTGAAAAGCCTTCATGTTGAATGAGGTCTTGCACTAAAATACCTACAAGTCCCCACATAGCAGTGGAAGATAATACCATAAAAATGCCTTTAAGATGATTATTCATTATGTAATAATTATTCCTCCTTGATTTTATTAGTAAATGTAGAAGTTTATTTGGTATAATATAGTCAATGTGTATGGCAAACAATGATGAAAGGTAGATTTGTATGGAAATTTTTCATAATGATTGGGCTGAATTTTTAAATCCAGAGCTACAAAAGCCTTATTATTTAGAGCTTAGAAAATTTTTAGTTAGTGAATATAAATCAAGACAGATATTTCCTGATATGTATGATATATTTAATGCACTTCACTATACTAGTTATAAAGATACTAAAGTTGTAATTTTAGGGCAAGACCCCTATCATGGTGATGGTCAAGCTCATGGTTTAAGTTTTTCCGTAAAGCCAGGAGTAAAAGCACCACCATCACTTATAAATATTTTTAAAGAATTAAAAGATGATTTAGGCTGTGAAGTGCCTAATAATGGTTGCTTAAAACATTGGACAGAGCAAGGCATATTGTTATTAAACACAGTACTTACTGTAAGGGCACATCAAGCAAATTCTCATCGTAATATGGGTTGGGAACAATTTACCGATAGGATTATTCAATTATTAAATGAACGACAAGAGCCGATAGCTTTTATTTTATGGGGAGCACCAGCTCGTAAAAAGAAAAAAATGATTACCAATCCGAAACATTTTATCGTAGAGTCAGCTCATCCAAGTCCATTATCTGCTTATAATGGATTTTTTGGTAGCCACCCATTTTCTAAAGTAAATGCGTTTTTAGAAAGTGTAGGTAAACAGCCAATAAATTGGCAAATTCCTAATATTTAAGGAGTTTTTGCATATCATCGGGAAGTGGACAGGAAAAACAGAGTTCCTCTTGAGTAAAAGGATGAATAAATTTTAGTTTATAAGCGTGTAGTGCTTGGCGAGAGATTAAATCTAGTTTTCCCCCATAAAGGTCATCGCCTAATAGTGAATGATTTAGATATGACATGTGTACACGAATTTGATGTGTACGACCAGTTTCAAGCCATAGCTCAACTAAAGAGTAATCTTTAAATTCTTTGATTACGCGATAATTAGTAATGGCTGTTTTACCTTCGTTATTTACTTCATGAAGAATGATACTATCTTGTTGTCGACCAATAGGGGCGTTGATTTTGCCTTCTTGATTATCAGTGTCAAATTTTCCGTGAACAATAGCATAATAAAAACGTTGAAGTTTTTGATGATTATTAGCTAATTGGTGTTGTAATTGCGGTGCTTTAGCAAAGATAACAAGTCCCGATGTATTTCTATCTAAGCGGTACAAAGGATGACAACCGAGCTGTTGATTCGTTTGCGCGAAATGATACATGACACCGTTGGCTAATGTTTGTGTGGACTCAAAAGTTAAAGGGTGTGTAAGCATACCAGTAGGTTTATTGACGATGATAAGGTATTCATCTTCATAGATAATGTCTAAATTCATTTTTATAGGCACTACATTGGAAGTAGTGGAGATATGATATTCGATAATATCATTAGGTTTTACTTTGGCTTGGCTTGCACGAACTTTAATGCCGTTTAGCCAAAAATTATCTTCACGTTTGATTTTTTTCCATAAGGTAGAAGAGATACCTTCGTGACGTTTTAAATAATCTTTGGCTAATTGTTCATTAATATGAGCTTTAACGATATATTTCATAGATAAATACTCCTAAGTTTTGTTAACATCTTTAATTTTTTTATAAGCTGTATAAATAGCAGTGATTACTCCTAAAATTATGCCAAGTAAAGTACCAATAGGAGCAGAGTTGAAATAATCGTCAGCTTTTTGTCCAAGAAAGATACAAAGACCGATAGTAATAACAAAATGAAAGCCAATTCCGCTGATAAAAGCAAAAGTTTCCCAGGTAGATTTTGGAACCATAGATATCCTCTTTTCTAAAAATAAAAAATTAGTAAATATAAAATAAGGTTGTGAGTGAAATGAATAAAATGATGAAAATTGTTTATTTATTAATAGCGATATTGGCTATTAATACTTGTGTAGCATTTGCTTCAGATAAATCTGATAAAGAAGTAAAACCAAGTTATAATTGGCAATATGTTGATGTAGGGCCAGCTGAAGATAATAGCTATGCCTTTGATACAAATAGCATAAAATATGCTAGAAATGAAGATGGTTCTATAAATAAGAATATCATTGTTTATCAAGAAAAGAAAACAAATACTGTATCAATGTCTACAGAACATAATTATTATAGTATAACTCAGTGTCAATTAAATATAGATAATCAATCTATTTGTTTTGGTGATGAATCTTTTTATACCAAAAAAGATAAATTTCGTTGGACAGATACACCAATGTATTTGACTTGGATACAAGTTCAACCTGAATCTATTGGTGGTAAAAGATTTGTTGCTATTGTAAATTATGCTAAAACACATGATGATGTATTAGTTAGCAGAAGTTAATTTAATAAAAATTAAAAAATAAACCGCAATATTATTGCGGTTTATTTTTATATTATTTTAAAACAAATTTTTCAATAGCCTTAGCTACACCGTCATTATCATTAGTATCAGTAACATAATTGGCAATTTTTTTAACTTCATCAATACCATTTTCCATGGCAACACCAAGACCTGCGGCTTTAATCATGCTATAATCATTACCTTGATCACCACAAGCCATAGTTTCAGATTGGTCGATATTTAAATAATTAGCAAGCTGTAATAAGCCTGCGCCTTTATCTACATCTTTATGTGTAAATTCTAAGAAAAATGGAGCACTTTTAAAGACATTATAACGTTCTTTTACCCAACCAGGAAGTTTAGGAATAATTGTATCTAAAACTTCAGGTGGGTCGATAAACATTACTTTAATGATATCTTCTTCATCTGAAATATCATTTACCGGGTCAATGATATTGATATCGATATTATTCATACCAGCTTCAACTTCGGTATAATGACTATTTTCATTAGTGATTAGACCTCGTTTGGGTGAGAACGCTTGGCAATGAACACCAAAATCTAAAGCGAGTTTGAAAATATCTTTGTAGTCAGTACCACGTAAAATACATTTAGAAACGATTTCTTCGGTTTTGGCATCGACAATTAAAGCACCATTAAAGCTAAGAACATATTCATGTTCATGGATTAAATCTAATTCTTTAAGTGGTGCTTGAAGACCAGCAAGTGGGCGACCGGAGGCTAAAACGATTTTAACGCCTTGAGTACGTGCTTTGGCCAAAGTTTCTTTAGTTCTATCGGTAATTTTTTTATCAGAAGTAAATAAAGTACCGTCCATATCTAAAGCGATTAATTTATACATTAAAAATCTCCTTTAAATTTTAGTTTTTAGTTTATTATTAGCCTTATTGTATAACTAAAGCTACATTTTTATCAAGTTGGCATTATGAAAAAGATATAAATATTTTTCTTTAATCGGTTTACGCATGATTTCTTGCATGGCTTGAGTATAAAGTTCGATTTGTAGAGCATATTTTTCCGTAGCTTCTTTGGCTGAACAATTATCAGTTTTATAGTCGAGTAAAATAAAGCCGTCATCTTCTTCGATTAATAAATCAATAACACCTTGAACAAAAATAGTATCATCTGATTGGGCTTGAGGATAATAAAGATTGGCTTTTATCATACGGCTAAAAGCTAATTCGCGTTGCAGAGAAACGGCATTAATTATGCGATTCCCTAGAGGTGATTTTATAAAATCAGAAATATTTTTTCGGCAAATTTTAGTTATAAATTGCTTATTAATAATTTCTTTATCAGCGAGATTTTTTATTTGCGCTAAAATACCTTTATCAGATAAATCTCCATGAAAATCGAGGTGTTGCATGACTGTATGCATTAAACTACCATATTCTGTGGCAGTTAACTTAGTTTGCTGTTGTAAAAACTGTGGTCTTTTGTATGGTTGTGTAGCAAATAAAGATGTAGTATGATCATTGTTTTCATCAATAGAAAAATTAGCTTGTGTAAATTGCTGTTTAATTTCGGTAACAGACAATTTTGCAGGAATGGATAAAGCTTCTTGATGAGGATAAATCCATTCAAGACGATTTTTTATAGCATTAGCTTGCTTAGTAGCAGGTAAAGGTTCTAGTTTTTGGATTTTATGAAAGATATCTTCATTAGCTAAAGGGCTATTTTGATTATTATTACTATCCAAAGAGTTGATTAAGGAAATTTGCCAATGCGAATTATCATTTAATAATAAAGAATTTTGAGCTTGAGCATATTGACGGAGCATGAATCCGTCTTGATGACGGCTAAGTGCAGGCAGTATCCAATCAAGATATGATTTTGCTTGTAAAATGAAATAATCAGGTAAAGTTTGAGCTTTATATTGTAATTGTGAACAAACATTTTGGGCAGTTTTTCCAATATCACGAATAGAACCAGTAATAATCAATTTTTCTCGAGCTCGTGTCATAGCTACATATAAGATACGCATTTCTTCCGCTTTATATTCATTGATGATTTGGTGAGTAATAGCTTGACGAGACAAATTTTGATAGCGAATATTATGGTTAACATCATATACATATAAACCTAGTCCTAATTTTTTATGGAATAATACATTTTCTTGAGTATCTTTAAGATTAAATTGCTTACCAGTATCAGCAAGAATAACTACAGGAAATTCTAATCCTTTACTTTTGTGAATACTCATAATACGAACTACATCTTCACTATCACTAAGACTTCTAGCAACAGCTAAATCATTACCAATATGTTGCATTTTATGAATGAATCGTAAAAAACGGAATAATCCACGAAATGATGTTTGTTCATAATTAGAGGCTCTATCATACAATGCACGTAAATTAGCTTGGCGAATTGCACCTTCAGGAAGACCACCTACATAATCATAATAACCAGTATCATTTAAAAGTAGCCAAATTAATTCAGGAACACTATGACTGCGAGCATAATCACGCCAAGTATTTAATTTAGCTAAAAAGTTTATAACTTGTTGGGTTAATTTTGTGGATTTATTTAATTTTTTTATGCTTAATAAAGCCTCATACATATTGCCTTCGGGATTAGCTAAACGAATATGAGCTAAATCTTCGGTAGAAAAATTAAACATAGGTGAATATAAAGTAGCCGTAAGTGGAATATCTTGTTGAGGATTATCAATTATTTTTAGTAAAGATAGCATAATTTGAATTTCTGTCTCTTTAAAATAACCAGTTTCGATATTGGCATATACAGGAATATTTGCTTCACGAAGAACATCAGCAAGTAATTTTGCTTTATCTTGTACTGAACGAAGTAAAATCACGATATCTTTCCATTTAATAGGACGATAATGTTTACTATTTTTATCAAATACCATAGTATTGTCGTCGACTAATTTTTGGATGCGAGTAGCGATATACTTGGCTTCAGCTTGAAATCCTTGTAAATTTTCCTCATCGTTATCCTCAATATTATTTGATGAATTATTGATGGATTTATGCACATTATCCACAGCTTTTGGGGAAAACTCCACCTTAGTGGTGGATAATTTATTTTGCTTATCAAATAAAGCAATTTCGATTGGCGATTTTAAGGTCAATAAATCACTTTCAGGATAATCAAAACCAGGATACAGAGCTTCTTTTTCGCCATAAGTTAATTCTCCTGCTTTTTCTGTCATAATTTGAGAAAAAATAAAATTAATTCCTGCTAAGATTTCTGCTCTACTACGGAAGTTTTGAGCTAAATCAATGCGTAAACAATCATTTTTTTGTGGATATTGACGATATTTTTCAAGAAATAATTCTGGTTCAGCAAGGCGAAATTTATAAATACTTTGCTTAACATCGCCAACCAAAAAGAGATTTGGTGTAGTAGGTGAAACGATTAAACGTAAGATAGCTTCTTGTACACCATTTGTATCTTGATATTCATCAACCATAATTTCTACGTATTTTTGTTGAATTGCTTGAGCAATAGCTGATGGTTCAAGATGGTCTATAGTAGAGTTTTCAGTGGCTAATAATTTTAAGGTGAAATGTTCAAGGTCAGAAAAATCAATGATAGCTCGGTCTAACTTTGCTTTAGCAAATGCATGACTGAATTCAATTGTAAGATTACATAAACTAGTAGCTTGTTTTGTCAATTGAGGCATATCGGATAAGATATTATCAAGAGTTTGGCTAAAATATGTTTCTTTTAGTTGTTTAATGATTTTTTTGATTTCATCACGTAGTGGCGAAAAGAGTTGTTTTATTTCATCTGTTGTATTTTTAGGTGGACGCATAGTTTTAAATTTAAAACTATTGATTGTAGTATAAGCATCGTTCCAGGCGGTATTAGTTAAACTAAATAATTCTTGTAAAAATTCTAAATCCCCATTAGCAATATCTTCATAAAATGGTGTTTTTTGCTCAATGGCTAATTTAATCATTTTATTAGAAAGCTCGATAGCGATATTTAAGTTATCTTGAACGGTTTCTTTGATGATTTTTAGCCAAGGACAATCATTTAAAGACTGATTATCGCTAATTTCAAAATATGTGGGTAAGGATTTTAGCCATTTTAAAGGAAATGGTTGACTACGAGAATATTCATATAGTTTTAAAATAATATCATAGCTATTGTCGTCACCACGTTCACTGCCATAAGTATCGGTGAATTCAAGGAAATTAGGATTATTATCAAGGTCATAATTATGTTCAAATAATTCATCTAAGACATCTATTTTTAGTAATTCAATTTCTTGGGGATTAGCTAAGCGAAATTTGGGGTCTAATCCTAATTGATGAAAGTATTGGCGTAATAAATTTTGACAAAAAGCATGAAGTGTAGAGATGGAAGCGGCATTTAATAAAACTAATTGACGCTCTTTATCTTTTGTGGGTAATTGACTAGTGATTGCTTTAGCGATACGTTCACGCATTTCACTAGCAGCGGCATTAGTAAAAGTAACTACGAGGATTTGATTAATATCACAAGTTTTATGAATAATTCGTTGAATTACACGCTCAACTAGTACAGAAGTTTTACCAGAACCTGCGGCGGCTGCGACTAGAATATTTTTATGATAGGTATTTATTGCTTGTTGTTGTTTTGCTGACCAAGGCATGGTAACCCTTCTTTCTGTGTGTTTTCTTGTAATTTTTCCATGATTTCATCATCTTTGAGTTCTGTTATTTCATTATATTGATAACCAGGAATATATTTATCAAAACGACAAATAGGCATATATGGGCAATATTTACAAGCAATTTCATTTTTTAATTTATATGGTTTAATTTCAGCATTACCTGCCAGAATTTTTTCTCCAGCTGATTGTAATGTAGTTTCGATATGATTCATTAATAGATTGAATTCTTCAGGTGTTTTTACATAGGAACGACTTTGTGCAGAGATTGTATCTTGATTTTTATTTAAACGAACTTTGATAAAATTTAAAGAATCATCAATTTGTTTAATAACATCAATATCAGCTAAAACCCAACCTGGCATACGCATTTTCTTTTCGATTTCTGTTTGAATTTGTGTAGTAGATAATTTTGTGGTGCTAGTGATTAGCGGAGTTTTTAAAAAGCAATATAAAATACCAGCAGGAATAGCATTTTCCATATGATAAAGGTTGGTTGTAGCATTTTGCGCAACGAGTAAATATGTGAGTAATTGAAGTTTTAGACCATAATATACTTGAAGTAAATTAATAAAGGCATTACCGGATTTATAATCAATAACTAGATAGTAATTTTGATTAAAATCAATGCGGTCAATTTGACCAATAATTTCTATTTTATGACCACGAACATTAGGAAATAAAAGAGGTGGTAGTTTACTATTTAATCCAAAATCTTGTTCGAGTGCCGTTGGGGAAAACTCACTATGTTTAGCAAATTCAACTAGTCGCATAATAGAGTTAATGGCAAGATGTTCAATTCTAGATAATAAATGTTTATAGCGATTAGAGCTGAGTAAGATTTCATTTTGTAATTTTGGGGCGATTTTTTGGATAATATCTTTACAAATTTGTTCACATTCTTTAGGAGTAACATTTTGCCATGATTGTTGCTTAGCTAATAAAATTTCGCCAAATTGGTGCATGATTGCGTGTAGTAAAATTCCTAAATCAGGAGCGGCAAAGTTAAATTCTTTACGTTCTTGTAATTTTAAGGCATAATGAGCAAAATGCTTGAATGGACAATTAAAAAATTGTTCAAAGCGAGTAACACTGCCACGAAGAGTTTTATTTCTCGTATATAGTTTACTTGCTAAATCACCAGGTAAAATAGGCCTTGGCGCTTGGATAAAGATACTTTGTAGTGCTGTAGTTAAAGGTATATTACTAGTAAGTAAATAATTATAAACATCGTACCAAAAATCAGCGATATGTTCACCTTTATGTGCTTGATGTAAGGCAAATGTAAGATGACTTAAAGTTTTGCGTGTAGTAGTTAATTGCATAGTGCCGATAGAAAAATGACTATCATCTGGATTATTATCTGTAAAATCTGTCGGTTGCTGTAAGATTTTATCTAAAGGAATAGCGGTGAATCTGGATTTGGGAAGAATTTGTTGTAGACGAGAAATTAATATGGATTTATTTAAACCATTACCTTCGCTGTCGGCTAAAGCATAAGAAACCCAAAGATAATCAGTGGATAAAGTAAAGCCTTTATATAATAAGTATCTTTCAGCAAAAGTATCTTCTAAAGTACCGCTAGAAATATTTAAGCCTAAACTAGCCATTAATATACGTTCAGCATCGTTTAATAAACCTTCAGTTTTACTATGACGAGGCATAGATTTTTCATTTGCTCCTAAGATATAGATAGCTTTTTTATTATTTAATGTATTATGCTCAAAAGGAGCAAGTGTTACATAATCATAACCAGGTGGAATTAAAGAAATTTGAATACTATCTAAACCATCATTGATTAATTTTAGATAATCTTCAAGATTAATATAATCTTGCCCACAGGTTTGCACTAATTGTTCCATGAGATTTATAATATTATCCCAAATTTGATGATGTTCCCTTGAAAGTGAAGTATCTTGTTTTTGTAAAGCTAGTTCTTCCCATAGTTGTAATTGTTCAGGAATTTTTAGTTCAATTAAATAATTATATAAAGAAGTAGTATAATCTGTTATCGTTTCAGCATCTTTTATACTTAAATAAAAGGCATTTAGAGGATTAATTAAGCTACGACGAGTAAGATTTATAGCAGAAAAATTTTCTTCTTCGGTTAAATTTGTACCTAATGAATCTATTGGTTGACGATGTGAAAATCGCCAATCTTCAGTACAAGTCCAGCGCTTATAACCACGAAGACCAAACGATAAAACATAATTTTCAAGATTATCAATAGCTTGTCTAGCAATGAGTTGTTTAGTCGTTAAATTTAAATTCTCATAATAATCATTGCCAGGATTATTCAAGATAAAAGTTTCGATATATTTATCATTGAAAAAATCTGTTTTAAATGCACGAAATAATGGTTCATATTGCCAAGTTAAAATTGCCTCTAAGCTAGAACGAATTAATTCAGCTAAAGGATGATGAGCTGTTTGACGTTTAGTATCACTAAAGTAAGGAATATTAAAATCATTTAAAACAGCTTGTAGTAATTGACTATAATCTTCACTGTTACGAATCAAAATACCGATATCAACATGACGATAATTTTTCTCACGACATAAACGTAAAATATCACTAGCAACAGCTTCGCATTCTAAACGACGATTAGGTGCTTCTACGATTTGCAGACCACCATGATAATTTTGAGATTTTAGGGGAAATGTAAATAATTGTTGTTCAATGAATGCTAAGTCTTGTTTAGTATGACGAAGATTATTATTTAGTGTAGTTATTTTTGTGGGGATATTTAATTTTTTAGCGATATTGTTGAGTTGAGAGAACATAATGTATTGACGATGAAATAAAGCTGTAGGGGCTTCATGTTCAATACTATTTAAATTATCAATGCATAAAGTTAGATGAATATCGCTAGATATTTTAAATAATTGTTCAAGTAAGCGTAAATGTTGAGGATTAAACGCATCAAAACCATCTACCCAAAGTTCAGCATCTTGTAGCCAATTACACTCAGATAGTTTTTTTATCGCAAGTTCTAGCATATCTTCGTTATCGTGATACTGCCCTGTCATTTGTTCATTAAGACCAGCATAAATAGCTGTTAAATCTGTCAATTTTTGTTTTAAGGAATCATTTTCGATAAGGCTTAAAATATCTTGAAGTGTTTGTACGCTGATATTAGCAGTTTTAAACTCTTCTATTATTTGAGATACAGAAGCTGTAAAATGTTGTTTTCGTGCGGCTTTAGCCAAAATAGATAATTTGGTAGAACTTAAAACACGTGATAATAATAGTTCTTTACCGACTTCGTTGAGATGAGGATGTAATAAACCACCTGAACGTACTAATACTTGATATGCTAAGCGACGTATACCCAATACGTAGGCACGAGAAAAACCACCATAGTCTTTTAATGATAAGGCAAGTTCACGTTCAATAGCAAAAGTCATATGGTCAGGTAATAAAATAATTAAGGGCTTTCCCATAGGAGATTGAATTAATTTTTCTTTAATGGCTTGTAAACAAGTAGTTGTTTTACCACTACCAGTTCTTCCGATAATGAATTCTAGCATAAAAATACCTCGTAAAATCATCTAAATATATAGTTAAATTATACCATATAGTTTTTATACAAAATTTAGAGAAATAATTAATGAAAGCCTTATAAGTTAGATATGTACAAGCATAGTTTCAGATAGACTAAATAGTGAAATTAAGCTAAAATTAATCATAGATAAAATGATTGAAAAAGGACGTGACAATATGTATAAATTAGCACCTTCATTATTAGCTGCAGACTTTGGTATTTTAAAAGAACAAATAGCACAACTAGATGAAGCCAAAGTACCTTATTTACATTTAGATATTATGGACGGCGTATTTGTGCCCAATCTTTCTTTTGGGCTTGCTGTTGTAGAATCTATTCGTAAATATACTAAAATGGTATTTGATGTACATTTAATGATTGTTGAACCAGAACGTTATGTAGAGCAATTTGCTAAAGCTGGTGCAGATATATTTTGTTTTCATATTGAAGCTACTAGAGATGCCAAGGCTACTATTGCTAAAATAAAAGAATGTAAAATGAAAGTAGGTATAGCAGTAAAACCAGCAACTCCACTTAGTAAAATTAAAGATTTATTGAATGAAGTTGATATGGTTTTGGTAATGACTGTTGAACCAGGTTTTGGTGGTCAAAAATTCATGCAAGAGCAAATGGCAAAAGTAGAAGAATTAGTAAAAATTCGTGAAGAAAATAAATATAATTATGATATTGAAGTTGATGGAGGAATAAATCCAGAAACTTTAAAAATTTGTTTTGGCGCTGGTGCTAATGTAATAGTAGCAGGGTCGGCTATTTTGGGAGCACAAGATATTTCTGCAAGAGTGGAAGAATTTGCTCAAATTGCTACAGAGTATAATATTTAAAATTTTTATATTAAGTAAAAAAAGACCACAAATCATTTAATGATTTGTGGTCTTTTTATGAAAAATTTAAAAGTAAAAGGCATGTTTAATCTACAACTGTTTCGTTTTTATTCACAGTTTCATTTGTAGATAATAGATTTTCTTGAGCATTTTTTTGCCCTGTCCAACCATATTTTATAGTAAGCGTAGTAAGACCTGCAATTAACATAAATAAGGCCATAGCAAAATATCCTAAATCAAAAGAGCCAGTTTCAGTTTTTACAAAGCCCATCATATATGGACCAACCCAACCACCAAGATTTCCACAAGAATTGATAAGACCGATAGCACCTGCAGCGGCAGGTCCTGTTAAAAATGTAGTAGGTACAGTCCACCATACACCCATGGAAGCATAGATACCGATAGCAGATAAACAAATTAAGAATAAAGCAACAGATGGGTCACTAGCAAAAGGACTAAGACCAAGACCGATAGCACCAATGAACATAGCAATTGCTACGTGCCAAACTTTATCTCCAGTTTTAGTAGAAGTGTATCCAGCAATGATTTGAACGATGAGAGCAACAGTCATTGGGATAGCAATAGCACCACCAAGTAAAGATGTTGACCAACCAGATAAGCTTTTTAATACTGTTGGCATCCAGAAATTGAAGCCCCAAAAACCGATTACCCACATGAAATAAATAAAGCAAAGTTTTAATACTTTTCTATCAGTAAGAGCTTGCATAACAGTGTATTTTTTTACTTTTTGTAAACGTTCCTGTTCAGCATAGAAAGCATCAGTTAAATATTTTTTTTCAGCATCATTTAACCAAGATACTTGATCTGGTCTATCTTTTACCCAGAAGAAGAATACTACAGCAAAGACAAGTGCAGGGATAGCTTCTAAAATGAATAATTCTTGCCAGCCATGCATACCAAGTAAAGATGTATTTAAAAGTACACCAGCAAGGGGAGCACCAATGATTGTAGAAAGAAGTAAAGAAGTAAGCATTAAAGAAGTAGCACGGGCACGTTCTTTTGGTGTAAACCAACGAGGAAATAATACAGAATAAATAACGGGATATAAACTAGCTTCTGATGCACCAAGTAAAAAACGATAGATATAAAATTCAGTTTGAGTAGTCATAAACGCCATTAAAACACAAACAAGACCCCAAGTAAACATGATACGGGCAATCCATTTACTAGCAGAATATTTGGCTGCAATTAATGAACCTGGGATTTCAAAAAGTAAATAACCCATAAAAAAGATACCAGCTCCAGCCCCAAAAATTTCAGGTGTAAGCCAAAGTAAGTCATCAGTCATAGTAAGAGCGGCATAAGCTATATTTACACGATCGATACAAGCAATAATAGAAACTAAAAATACCGGTAAAATAATATGTAAGTCACGTTTTCTTTTTAAATTAGCAAAATTAAGTTGATTCATTATTAACGCCTCCTAGTATTTTTATAAAATCGAGTATAAATATAAAAAAACCTCCGTCCCGAAAAGGGACGGAGGTTATATTCCGCGGTACCACCCTGTTTTTGTTTAAATTAAATAAACAACAGCTTTCAACGTACATCATAATACGCGTTTCTTATAACGTAGAACAAACGTTTCAGCTTACTGGATTCAGCTGAAATCTTCAAGGATGATTTTCGTTTTACTTATTACTACCACATTTCAGCAATATAGTGGCTCTCTGTAAGCTTTTACATAAAACTACTCGTTCCTATCTTTAGATTTATACTTTATTTTATATTTACAAATTTACAAAAGTTGTTGTTAAATAATATAATATCATATTAAAAAAAAGTCAATAGTTTTTTTGAAAAAATTTGTGATAAAATAAAATATAGATTTAAATATGACTAAGAAAGTGGGATAGATATGGATAAAAGAAATGAAATATTAGCGCATAATTTAATAAATTATTCAGTTCGTTTACAAAAAGGTGAAAAACTTTTAATTGAACTAATTGATGAAGGTATGGAACTTGCTCAAGCTTTAATCAAAGAAGCCTATAAAGTAGGCGGTATACCATTTTTAACTATAAAGAATTTAAAAATGCAACGTGAATTATTATTAAGTGCCACAACAGAACAAATGAAACTTTGTGCAGAATATGAATCTTTGCGTATGAAAAATATGGACGCATATATAGCTATCCGTGGTAGTGAAAATGTTAGCCAATTAAGTGATGTACCAAAAGATAAAATGGAAATTTATTCTAAATATTGGATGAAACCGGTGCATAGTGATATACGCGTCCCTAAAACAAAATGGTGTGTACTTCGCTATCCAAATGGTTCTATGGCACAGCTTGCCAATATGAGTACAGATGCTTTTACTGATTTTTATTACAATGTATGTAATTTAGACTATGCGAAAATGGGTAAAGCTATGGATAGTTTAGTAAAACGTATGGAAAATGCAGACAAAGTAAGAATTAAAGGTAAAGGCACAGATATTACTTTTTCAATAAAAAATATGCCAGCAGTAAAATGCGCAGGTGATTGTAATATTCCTGATGGTGAAGTATATACAGCGCCGATTAAAGATTCTGTAAATGGTACTATTACGTATAATACACCGTCTATCTATCAAGGAACTACTTTTGAAAATGTTTCTTTTACTTTTGAAAATGGTAAAATCATAAAAGCTACAGCAAATCATACGGAAGCTTTAAATAAAATTTTAGATACTGATGAAGGTGCAAGATATATTGGAGAATTTTCCTTTGGGTTAAATCCATATGTTACTTTCCCTATGAAAGATATTTTATTTGATGAAAAAATCAGTGGCAGTCTACATTTTACCCCTGGTTGTGCTTATGAAGATGCTGATAATACTAACCGTTCTGCAGTACATTGGGATTTAGTTTTAATTCAAACTAAAGAATATGGCGGTGGCGAAATTTATCTTGATGATGAATTAATTCGCAAAGACGGTATATTTGTAGTAGATGATTTACTAGGATTAAATCCAGAAAATCTAAAATAGATAAAGTTTATTTATTACTATAAAATGTATATTTTTGTCTTTTGTATACATTTTTTGACATTTTGGGTGTGATATTGTAAAATTTCAAGATAGATAAGTTAAATACACTGCTTATTTAGATATATGAATATCTCTCAAATTATCCAGAATTCTGGAGGTGTCGCGATGTTTTACGATGGTATAAAAGTATATATGCAGAACGGTAAATTAGACGATGTAGAGATAGCGTATTATATTGATAGATTGAAAAAAATATATAAAAGTAAAGAATTAAAGCGGATATCTTTTATTTTAGGAGAAAATTATATTGATTTAAGATATATTTTTAAAGCTTATCCGTTTGAACGAATTTGGCGAGTTTCTACAGAAGGAAATAGAATTATCGGGTCTGCGATATAAAAAACTGTAATCAGATAAATTTTTTTATTTGATTACAGTTTTTTTATGCTACAATTGAATTATTACAGATAAAAGTAGGTGAAATAATGAATGAATCTAAGCGAATTTTATTATCAGTAATGATAACTTCTTTTGTCGGACCATTTATGGCAAGTTCCTTAAATGTGGCTGTACCAATAATGGCTGTAGATTTCAATTTGAGTCCTGATATACTTACTTGGGTAATTACTAGTTTTTTAATTGGTGCAGCGGCAGGATTATTACCTTTTGGTAGATTAGCAGATATAAAAGGACGTAGATATATTTATTTACGCGGTTTAGGTTGTGTTTGTTTGACTACTCTTATATGTGCAACTACGCAAGATTTTTTGTCGCTAATAATATTTAGGTTTTTGCAAGGTTTGTCTATGTCGATGATTTTTGGAACAAGTATGGCTTTATTGGTATCATGTTATCCTGCACAAAATCGAGGGAAAATAATTGGCTTATCAGCAGCCTGTGTATATTCAGGAGTATCTACAGGTCCATTTATAGGTGGTTTTATCACAGATTTTTGGGGTTGGCGACCTATTTTGTGGTTTACAGGAATAGTTTTGCTGATAAATTTTATATTATTATCTAGAACTAAAAAAGATTGGCATGGTGATAAAAATCAAAAATTCGATTATTTGGGTAGTTGTATTTATATAGTGATGATTATTTCATTTTTATATGGTATTTCAGATTGGACAAGACATGAAATAGTTCATTATTTACCGATATTATCTTTAACTTTATTTATAGGATTTGTAATAGAACAATATAAATCAAAATCACCATTAATTGAGTTATCACTATTTAAAAATACTGTATTTGCTATGTCGAATTTGGCGGCGTTAATACATTATAGTGCAACTTTTGCTATAGGTTTTATCTTATCGTTATATTTGCAATTAATTCGAGGTATGGATGCGTCGATAGCAGGTGCTTTTTTATTGATTCAACCGATTGTTATGGCGATATTATCACCTAGAGCAGGTAGTTTATCGGATAGATTTTCATCGAGAATTATTGCCTCTATAGGTATGGGGATAATGATGATTAGTTTATTTTTGTTTTCATTTTTAAATACGCAAACATCATTAATTATGATTGGCGTAAATTTAGCACTTATAGGTGTAGGATTTGCCTTGTTTTCAGCTCCTAATAATAATGCAATCATGAGTGCAGTAAAACCTCAATTTTATGGTGTTTCTGCAGCTATTTTGGCGATTATGCGTCTTATAGGGCAAGCAATGAGTATGGCAATTGTTACATTAGTTTTATCTATTTTTGTTGTAGATACATTGAGTGAAAACTATAGTGATTATTTATTAACGGCGTTTGACTATTTATTTTGTCTGTTTAGTATATTGTGTTTAATAGCACTAATAGCATCTTTAATGCGTGGTAAAGAAAATGTAAAATAATATCTTGCTTTAGCATATAGACAATGATATAATTAAGAAGTTATGTTGATAACAAGTTCCGCAATGCGGAATAATCCCTGCCCATTACGGGCCGATAGTCCAAAGAGGAGGTGATTTCGTGAGAAAGTACGAAGTCGTATTTATTATTAGACCAATGGAAGAAGAAGCAACTAATGCTGTTATCGAAAAGTTCTCTAACTTAATCGTTGCCAATGGTGGTACTATTGACAAAGAAGATCGTTGGGGCAAAAAACGTTTGGCTTATGAAATTAAAGACTGTACAGAAGGTTTCTACTGCTTATTCAACTATACAGCAGAACCAGCTTGCTCTGCAGAGCTTGATCGTGTAATGAAAATTACAGATGAATTATTAAAACATATGATCGTTAGAGAAGACGAAAAATAATTATAAAGATTTGCCAGGGAGGAAATACCATGAATAAGGTAATATTAGCAGGTCGTCTTGTTCGTGACCCAGAAGTACGCTACACGCAGACAGGAAAAGCGGTGGCAAGCTTTACTTTAGCTGTAAATCGTAGATTTGGTCGTAATGCTGATCAACAACAGACAGCAGATTTTATTCCAATCGTAGTTTGGGATAAATTGGCCGAAGTATGTGGCAATAATTTGGTTAAAGGCAGTCAAGTCTTAATTGAAGGTCGCATGCAGGTTCGTAGCTATGATGCACAAGATGGAAGCAAACGCTATGTTACTGAAGTTGTAGCTCAAGAACTTGAATTTATGGGTTCTAAACCTACAAATGCTCCAGCACCAACTCAAACATTTGGCAATGCACCAATGCAAAGTCCAAATCCTATGAGTGGCGCGGCGGCATCATTCGGTACAGAAGTACCCCCTGACGAAGAAATACCATTTTAAGGAGGGTAACAACATTGGTTAAACGCGATAGAAACAGAAGACCAAAAAGAAAAGTTTGCAGCTTCTGCGCTGATAAAATCGAACAAATCGATTATAAAGACGTAGCAAAACTCCGTCGTTTCATTACTGAACGTGGAAAAATTTTACCTCGTCGTATTTCTGGTAACTGTGCTTGCCACCAACGTCAAGTAACAGTTGCAATTAAAAGAGCTCGTAACATTGCTCTTTTACCTTTCACAGCTGAATAATTTTAGTTATGATAATAAAAGGTCGATATCAAAGATATCGACCTTTTTTGGTATAAAAATAATTTTAAATTGATATAAAAATAGCCAAGATAATAAAATTATCTTGGCTATTTATGTACATACATTTATTTTAGTTATCAACACGACAAATGTCTGCACCTAATTTACATAATTTGGCTACAAGATTATCATATCCACGATCAATATGGTGAATATAAGATACTTGTGTTTCACCATTTGCTACAAGACCAGCAAGAACCATAGCAGCACCAGCACGTAAGTCAGTAGCTTTTACTTGGCAACCAGTTAAAGAAGGTACACCTTCAACGATAGATGTACGGCCATCAACTTTAATAGAAGCACCCATGCGTTTTAATTCATCAACATGCATGAATCTATTTTCAAATACTGTTTCAGTAACAAGACCTGTACCCTCTGCAATTGTAAGCATTGCCATAAATTGAGCTTGCATATCAGTAGGAAAGCCAGGGTATGGTAATGTTTTTATATCAATAGCTTTAGGGCGTTTATTACAGCTAACACGGATCCCATCAATATCTTCTTCAATTTTTACGCCTGCTTCGTTTAATTTGGCGATAACAGGTTTTAAATGTTCACTAATGGCATTTTCTATATAGATGTCCCCACCAGTCATAGCTACAGCTACCATATATGTGCCAGCTTCAATTCGGTCAGGGATAATAGTATAATTATGGCCGATTAATTTTGGTACACCTGTAATTTTGATTACATTAGTACCAGCACCACGAATTTTTGCGCCCATGATATTTAAGAAATTAGCTAAATCAATAATTTCTGGTTCTTGAGCAGCATTTTCAAGTACTGTTTGACCTTCAGCCATACATGCTGCCATAATGATATTTTCTGTAGCACCTACACTAGGAAAATCAAGATAAATACTAGTTCCTTTTAGACCATTTGGTGCGGTAGCACTGATAAAGCCATGACCAATTTCAATTTCGGCTCCAAGTGCTTCAAAGCCCTTGAGGTGTAAATCAATAGGTCTAGTACCAATAGCACAACCACCTGGCATAGAAATTTTAGCTTTTCCATAACGAGCAAGTAATGGCCCCATGATAACAAAGGAAGCTCTCATTTTTCGTACTAAATCATAAGGTGCATCAACTGTTTTTAATACAGTACTATCAATAGAAAGTGTATGTTCTTCACGATTGAAATCAACTTTTGCACCAAGCTGACGCAGAACTTCGGCTATTGTGCAGACGTCGTTTAAATAAGGTACTTCGTCTAAAACACATGGCTTATCCTGGGCCAGAAGAGTTGCTGCAATAATAGGCAGTACAGCATTTTTTGCACCGCTAATTTTTACACGACCATGCAATTCATGACCGCCATGTATAATCAACTTTTCCAATTTTCATCCTCCACAAGACTTATATCTTTATTATTTTATCATTTACCTTTATGTATATCAATAAGAATTTATAGATATTATCTATAGATGTATTTATTTGCATTAAAAATACAATATAAAATCGTGCTTAAAGCCATTTGTATACATTACTGTCTTGTCAGCTGTTAATAATTGCGGTATAATATCAAAAAATATTCTGTGAGGGAGAAACATAGATGATATCCTTAAAACAAGAAATAAATCAATTAAAACAAGAAAAAAATGCTGTGATTTTAGCACATTACTATGTTCCTGATGATGTACAAGAAATAGCAGATTATATAGGCGACTCTTTTTATTTAAGTAAAATAGCGAAAAATATACAAACAGATTTGGTAGTATTTGCCGGTGTATCCTTTATGGGAGAAAGTGCAAAAATTTTAAATCCGCAAAAGAAAATATTATTACCAGATGAACATGCAGATTGTGCAATGGCACATATGGCAACTGTAGAAAAGATAAAAGAAATGCGTGAAAAATATACAGATTTAGCTGTAGTATGCTATATAAATTCTACTGCTGAATTAAAGACTATGTCAGATGTATGTGTAACTTCTTCTAACGCAGTGAAGATTGTGAAAAAATTACCGAATAAAAATATTTTCTTTATCCCTGATGAAAATTTAGGTACTTATGTAGCTAAACAAGTTCCAGAAAAAAATATTATTTGCAATGCTGGTTATTGTCCAGTACATAAACAAATAAATGTAGAATTGGTGCAAAAAACAAAAAAAGAACATAAAAATGCTTTATTTGTAGCTCACCCTGAATGTACAAAAGAGGTGTTAGCGTTAGCAGATTTCGTGGGAAGTACTTCAGAAATCATTGATTTTGTTACTAATACAGAAAATGAAGAGTTCATTATTGGTACAGAAAATGGTGTCATGTATGAATTAATGAAACAAAATCCGAATAAAAAATTTTATCCCGCAATGCCAAGACAGTATTGTGAAGATATGAAGAAAGTAACATTAGAAAAAGTAAGAGATGCTTTATTTTATGAACAACATGAAGTGCATGTAGATAAACAAATTGGAGATTTAGCGATAAAAGCGTTAGACAAAATGTTAGAATTAGCTAAATAAGATAGTAAAGGTGAAGAGAATGGAAACTAAACAAGTTGATGTCTTAATAGTAGGTACAGGTGCTAGTGGATTATTTGCGGCATTACATTTACCTAAAGATAAAAATATATTGATGATTACTAAAGATGAAGTAGAACATAGTGATTCTTATTTAGCACAAGGTGGCATATGCGTTTTGCATGATGAAAATGACTATGATAGCTTTATGGAAGATACATTAAAAGCAGGTCATTATGAAAATAGACGTGAATCTGTAGATATAATGATACGTTCTTCACGTGGTGTTATTAATGAATTAATTGGTTATGGTGTAGATTTTGCCAAAAAAGATGGCGAGTTAGATTATACACGTGAAGGTTGCCATTCTAGACCTAGAATTTTATTTCATGAAGATATAACAGGTAAAGAGATTACGAGAAATCTATTAAAAGCTGTACAAAAATTACCGAATGTAACTATTTTAGAATATACAACAATGCTAGATATTATAGAAGAAAATAATACTTGCTTAGGTGTTTTGGTACAAGATAATAAATCTAGTGAATATACAGCAATTAAAGCTAAACAAGTTATTTTGGCTAGTGGCGGTATTGGTGGATTATATAAACATTCAACAAATTATTCACATTTAACAGGCGATGCAATAGCTATTGCACTTCGTCATAATATAGAACTTGAAAATCCAGATTATATTCAAATTCATCCAACTTCATTGTATAGTGAAAAACCAGGTAGAAGCTTTTTAATCTCAGAATCTGTACGTGGTGAAGGTGCAAAACTTTATGGTAAAGATGGTAAACGCTTTGCTAATGAAGTATTACCAAGAGATTTAATGACTGCAGAAATCAAAAAACAGATGAAAAAAGACCAAATGCCATATGTTTGGTTGGATATGACAGTTTTAGGACAAGATGAAATACGAAACCATTTTCCACATATTTATGAAAAATGTTTAGAAGAAGGCTACGATGTAACTAAACAGTGGATACCGATTGTACCTGCTCAGCACTATTATATGGGCGGTATTCATGTAGATAAATATAGTAAGACTACTATGGAAAATTTGTACGCTGTAGGCGAAACTAGTTGTAATGGCGTGCATGGTGCAAATCGCTTAGCTAGTAATTCTTTATTAGAAGGTTTAGTTTTTGCTAAACGAGCAGCACATGAAATTACAAATGATTTAGCAAAACAAGTAGCTAATGATGTAGATGATAATTTTATGGCTTTAGCTCAAAAATCTCAAGAATATTTAACTCATCAAGGAACAAAATTAGCTAATGTTTATAAAGAAACAGTATTAAATGAAATAGAAAAAGTGAGATTATCAAGATGAATGATATTACCATGAAAATGAATGTAGATAAGCTAATATTAATGGCTCTACAAGAAGATATTACAAGTGAAGATGTAACAACTAATGCAGTAATGCCAGATAGTGTGCAAGGCGAAGTAGATTTGATTGCTAAGGCAAATGGTATTATTGCAGGGCTTGATGTATTTGCTCGTACTTTTAAATTATTAGATGAAAAAACTAATATAGAATTTCTCGTAAAAGATGGCGATACAGTAGCTAAAGGTCAATTATTGGCAAAAGTTCAAGGAGACATTCGAGTATTGTTATCCGGTGAACGTGTAGCCTTAAATTATTTACAACGAATGAGTGGTATTGCGACATATACAAGACAGGTTGCTGATTTGTTAAAAGGTAGCAAGACAAGATTGTTAGATACAAGAAAAACTACACCTAATATGCGTATTTTTGAAAAATATGCAGTAACAGTAGGTGGAGGACATAATCATCGTTATAATTTATCTGATGGTATTTTATTAAAAGATAATCATATAGGGGCAGCAGGTAGTGTAACTAGGGCTATTGAAATGGCAAAATGTTATGCTCCTTTTGTACGCAAAATAGAAGTTGAAACTGAGACTTTAGAAATGGTCAAAGAAGCTCTTGAAGCTGGTGCAGATATCATTATGTTAGATAATATGAGTGTGGATATGATGAAAGAAGCACTTAAATTAATTAATGGCAAGGCACAAACAGAATGCTCAGGAAATGTTACCAAAGAAAATATAAAAAATTTAGTAGAAATTGGTGTAGATTTTATTTCAAGCGGAGCATTGACTCATTCAGCACCAATTTTAGATTTATCTTTGAAACATTTGCATAGAATTTAATCTTTTGGTGTTTAAGTTTTTGGGGAGGCAATGTAATGTTATTACAACGTTTAGAAGCGTTACCAGTAGGAAGTTTTCATTATAAATTATTGGTAATCACTGGTCTTGGTTGGTTGTTTGATGCTATGGACACAGGACTCATCGCTTTTGTATTACCTGTATTAGGTAAAGAATGGGGATTAGCCGCAGGGCAAATGGGTGCTATAGGTAGTATTGGTCTTGTAGGTATGGCTATTGGAGCTGTGGTTGCAGGTTCGATAGCAGATAAATTTGGACGAAAGGCAGTCTTTTCAGCTACTGTAATTTTATATAGTATAGCTACAGGCTTATGTGCTGTTTCATGGAGTTATGAATCGTTACTTATTTTCCGTTTCTTTGTAGGTTTTGGTCTTGGGGGCGAACTTCCAGTAGCTGCTACTTTGATGTCAGAGTATGCACCTACTAATTTACGTGGTAGATTTATTGTATTATTAGAAAGCTTTTGGGGTGTAGGCTGGATTGCAGCGGCATGTATTGCTTATTTATTTATTCCTGTATATGGTTGGCATTATGCTTTTATTATTGGTGCATTACCTGCTTTATATGTATTTTTAATTCGTTTACACATGCCAGAATCTGTACGTTACTTATTATCTAAAGGCAAAGTAGAAGAAGCACAAAAAATCGTTGATGATTTAGAAAATCGTCTAGGTGTAAAATATACTGGTGAATTAAAAGCAGAACAAAATGATGTACCTACAGAAAAACCAAAATTAAAAGATTTATGGTCAAGCAAATATTTAGCAAGAACTATAATGCTTTGGATTGTATGGTTTGGTATTGTATATAGTTATTATGGTATTTTTACTTGGCTTCCAGCTATTGTTTATAAACAAGGCTTTGCGTTTGTAAAAACTTTTGAATATGTATTACTTATTACTTTTGCTCAACTTCCAGGTTATTTCTGTGCTGCTTGGCTGGTAGATAAATTGGGTAGAAAATATACATTATCTTTATTTTTATGTATGAGTGGTGTAGCAAGTTATTTCTTCGGACAAGCTCAAAGTGCAGAACTTATAATTTTCTGGGGTTGTGTAATGTCATTTTTCAATCTTGGTGCTTGGGGTGTTGTTTATACTTATACTCCAGAACTTTATCCAACAGCTATTCGTGCAATGGGTAGTGGTTGGGCAGCAGGTGTAGGTCGTATCGGTGGTATGGCGGCACCACTTGTTGTTGGTATGATGATAGAAGCAGGTAGTGATATGCACACTATCTTCTATATGTTTGCCGCAGTATTTGTAATTATTGCTATCACAGTATTTACATTAGGCATAGAAACAAAAAAGAAAAACTTAGAAAATATCTAAACATATATGTTTCAAATAAAAATAGCAGGTACTTTTGTATCTGCTATTTTTTTATCGGCAAAATAAAATTGAAGAATAATTGATATTTTTGGTTGATAACTTGCCGATAACGGCATAAAATTTAAATAGAATGAAGGTGAGATTATGAGATATTGTTCAGTAGCACAAATAGCTGAAAAGTGGCAGTTATCGGAAAGAACCGTACGAAATTATTGTGCTAAAGGTAAGATAAATGGAGCTTTTTTGACTGGGAAGACATGGAATATCCCCGAGATAGCTCAAAAACCATTGCGAAAAAAACGCAGTAAAAAAACCATAAATAATTTGTTAGCTATTTTACGAAAAGAAAAAGAAAGTAAACTTTCTGGGAGTATTTATCATAGATTGCAGATAGATATGACGTATAATTCTAATCATATTGAAGGTAGTTTATTAACGCACGAACAAACACGATATATTTTTGAAACAAATACTATTGGTATATCAGAAAATGCCGTAAATATAGATGATATTATTGAAACAACAAATCATTTTCGTTGTATAGATATGATTATTGATAATGCTGATGAAAAATTAACAGAAAGTTTTATCAAAAATTTGCATAAAAATTTAACCCAAATCCGTAAGAATTCTCCCACCTCTTTAGGTGGTGAGATGAATTACGGATT
>Garnier_p2__coassemble_1123_pt1 | contig 34324 bp, 20 predicted proteins | sample Garnier_p2__metabat2_low_PE_022 | metagenome-assembled genome bin Garnier_p2
AAGGATATGAGAATGAAAGTCAATAAAAATTTTAATCTAATTTTAATTTTTCTAGTATAAGCAAACTAAAGTTGTATTTAATATTACTAAAAAAATAGAGATAGCATCTATCTTCCATCTCTATTTTTTAACTTATTTATTAATTTTTTATAGATAAATTTTATTTTCCACCAAAACCATATGTTTTTTTAATCATTAAATATACAAAACAAGGTGCACCAATAAAAGAAATCAAAATACCAATAGGTACTTCATTCATTGGAACTAAAGTTCTACATAATGTATCAGCTATTACTAAAAAAATTGCTCCTAACACGGCACTAAAAGGTATTAATTTTACATGATTAACGCCAATTAACATTCTGGTAATATGCGGAATGATAAGTCCTATAAATCCAATCATACCAGCAGAAAATACTACCATTCCCACTAATAAAGCACAACCAATTAAAAAACAATAACGATATTTTTCTAAATTTACACCCAAAGTAATAGCAGTATCATTACCAAATAACATTAAATTTAAAATACGACTTTGTGTAAAAAAGAAAATTATCAATAACGTTATCAAAGGCACAACAATATATAAATTTTCCCATCGAGTGCCTGCAAAACTTCCCATCATCCAATAAACAACAGATTTTATGCCTTCAGCATTATTAGCAAAATAAATAATAAAACTAGAAAATGCACTACATAATGTACTTAAAGCTATACCCGAAAGCAATAATTTAGTTGTATTACTTTTACCACCTAAATTGGCAATAAATAAAACTAAAATAGCAATGACTAACGCACCAATAAACGCAGAAATCCCAATAAAATTATGTCCTAAATATAAACCAAGATTAAAAAATATAGCAATGGTAGCACCAAGCGATGCCCCAGAAGAAATCCCAATAATATAAGGGTCTGCTAATGAATTTTGCACAATAGCTTGCATGATTACACCACTTACCGCCAATCCTGCACCTACGATAATTACTAATAAAACTCTAGGTAAACGTAATAACCAAATAATATCATTAGTCATGCCTTGTCCACTTGTATTAAATATGAAATTATCATTAAAAATATTTCCTAAAGATTTAATAATGTCCCCTAAAGATAAATATATCGTACCGACACTAATAGCCCATAAACTAACGCCAGCTAAGATAATGATTAATAATAAAAACAGTAAACTGTCTCTTATTTTATTTGTATTTAATATATTCGTTGATAGATTATCTGATTTATCCATAATAAGCTCCTATTGATTTAGTTATGTTCAAAATTGATATTCGGATATGCAATATGTGCGATTTCAATTACGCTTTCAACAAAGTTTTGTGAAGTACAATTTAAATAGTTGCCACGTATATAATAAATTGCTTTATTTTTTACTGCTGGGATATTTTGATAAAGTGGATTATTTAAAATAGTTTCACGTTGAATATTTTTATCAGTGAGTAAAATAATATCCGCATCAGCATTTAATAATAATTCTTCAGGAAAAACACCTTCATAAATAATATTTTTATTGGCAAAATAATTTTCTACACCAGCAAAATGACAAACATCACTAAATGTTCCTTGTTTACCTAATGGGCCAAATAATGAAAGTAATATTACTTTTTTTGGGGTAGTTATATTATTTTGAGCCAATTGATATTCAATATTTGATAATTTGCTTTTAGTAGTATTTAAGAGCATTTCTCCTCGATATTTTTCATCAACAACAGTGCTTATTTCTTGCATTAAAGAAAAAATTTCAGAAACATTTGTAGGGATTTTACATACATAAACTTTTAATCCTAAACTACGCAAAGCTTTTACGGTATTCAAATTATAATCGGGAACTAAAATTAAATCAGGTTGATATGCTAATATTTGTTCAATATTTGTACTAGTTACTCGACCTTGAATAGTTTTAGCCTTTTCACCAATAGTACTGATATTTTGGTCATCTGCTAGGGTAGACAAAGCGATGATTCTTTTTGTATCTACCAATTCACATAAAATCTCATCAATAGCTATATTCATACTCATGATACGTTGAGGTTTTTGACTAAATTCTAAAGTAGTATTGGTAGCATCTGTTACAGTATAAGTTATTTGTTGATTTTTTAGATTATTTTCTGGTGGTTTCATACAACCACTAAGTAAAAATACGATTAGTGTTATGTATATACCAATTTTTAATTTTAAATTATTTTTCATGGCTATATCCTAACATTTTATTGATAAATTATTTTACGTACCTATAACATATTATCATAGATTAAGAGGACAATTTGATTGCTAAAACAGTTATCATTATTGTCCTCAAAAGTGCATTCTTATTGTTTTTTTCTATATTTTTTTTAGTATATAAACTTTATTGTGAATTAGTTTAGTACTAATTTGTTACCATTTTATTTTGCCATATATTCTTCAAAAATTGTAGCTGTATCTATCTTAGATTTTTCTGTTACATGTAGATAAATTTTACGTGTTGTTTCATCGGTAGAATGACCCAATCGAGCTTGAATATCTGTTAAGCTTACTTTCTTGGTTTCAGCTAAAAGTGATACATGAGTGTGCCTTAGCATATGTGCATGTATATGTTTATAAAATAATTTTTTATTATTAATATATCTAAAAGCAAATGCTACTGCAAGAGGTACTACTGCTTTTTCTTTTTTTGTACGCGCGATTGTAGTAAATACATAGTTTTCTTTATCTAGCTTATTATTCACACCATTTTTTAATCTAACTATTAATTGATTTTTATGCCATTGTTTTAATATGTCTAATGAAAATCTATCAATAAATATTTTTCTAATACTAGATAAATTCTTAGGAGTATTTAGTCTTACATAATTTGTATAATTAGTTGAAAACATTGTAGAATGAATATTAATAGTCTTAGCCTTAAAGTCTATATCTTCCCATGTAAGAGCACAGGCTTCTCCCACACGCATTCCAGTATAAGCAAGTAAGACACAAAGCGGATAAAAATAAATAGGTACTTGATAATATCTAGATTGTAGAAAAGCTAAAAAATCTTGTAATTCTGGTTTTGTAAGATATAATTCAGTCACATCTTTTTTCTTAGTTATTTTTACAGGAAATTCAACATTTGTAGCTGGATTGGTACGTATTATATTAAATTTAACTGCAGATTTAAAAATATTATTCAAAAGACTATGCCTATTTTTTACTGTAGATAATTTAACTTTTTGACTATAATTATTTATAAATTGTTGATAAATATATGGCGTGATATCTTTTATTTTTTTATTAGAGAAATATTTGTTAGCGGTAGATAATATAGATTTAACATCATTTTGTGTGGATATTTTTGTACGATTACGTCTATTATTAAACCATATTAAAGCATATTCTGAAAAGGTAATATCTGATTCAATAATATTTTCACCAAGTAAAAGTTTGTTTAATATTGGTTGTCCTGCTTGACGTGCTTCTGTGGCGGTTTTAAATCCACTTTTAGATGTTCCCTGTTACTGGATCCAATCCTGCTTCAATGCTATATGCGTAGCTAAATCCATTTTTATTTTTACGTTTAAATATACGAATTTTGCCTTGAGTTGCCATAATTTTATACTCTCTTTCCAATGGCAGGAAAGTTTTTTGATAATCCATATAATATGATATATAATTATCAAGTCCAGTTTATTGATTTAAGTAGTACCAAGAAACAATGTTCAGGTTATTTCTTGGTACCACTTTTTATTATACATAAAAAGCCGTTGAATAATAGTATTTTTTGAAAAAATATCAAATTTAAATGTTACATGCTTAGTTACAATAACAAATTTGTTATTGTAATATTATAACAAATTTGTTATAATTTAGTAGTGAAGGAGATGAGAGAATGCCTACAATATGTATGTTTAGAGGTATTAAAATTTTTATTAACTGGAGAGAACACCGCCCACCACATTTTCATGCTACATATGGCGGTGATGAAGTAATCGTCTTAATAAATGAATTAGAAGTACTTGAAGGCAGTATTCCAAGTAAACAATTAAAAATGCTTTTAGGATGGGCGGCTTTCCATCAAGAAGAATTAAAAGAAAACTGGGAATTAGCTGAGAAAAATCAAGAATTATTTTTAATAGAGCCATTAAAATAATAGCTCTTTTCTTAAATCATGAGGTGATTTAATATGACAAAAGATGTAAATTATTATTTATCATTAGGACTAGATGAAGCAATGGCTAACTATTATGCTTCTGGAAGAAAAAAAATCATAAATGTTAAAGCTAATGAAAATTATACACTTGTGATTACTTTTGATAATGGCGAAAAGCGTTTGATGGATTGTAAAACATTTATAAAAGATAATACTGTATTTGCAATACTGAAGGATTACAATATATTTAAACATGTATATGTAGATAGTACACATTCTATTTCATGGGATAAAGATCCTAATATAGATAGTGAAAAAGTATGGAGTAACAAAATAGATTTATGCCCAGATAGCAGTTATATTGATAGTATTCCAATAGAAGGTGAACAATATGCAAGATAAATGCAATAATATTATTAATGATTTAATTCTTCTTAGAAAAGATAAAGGATTATCACAAAAAGATTTAGCTAAAGCTACGAATTTAGCTCAACCAGCTATTGCTCGTATGGAAAGTAAACGAACGATTCCACAATTGGATACATTAATAAAAATAAGTGAAGCGTTAGGCTATACTGTTAAACTAGTGCCATTAAAATGATACTAACCATATAAGTGTTAATGCGAAAACATATGCTTTAATTCTATCATTTAACATATTATCATAGATAAAAATAAAAACAACAACAAACACTAACAAATTTATTAGCACTTGTAAACCTCACTTGATGTTATGCGTATTAAGGCGTATAATGTGGTTGAGGAGGAAGCCAATGAAAAGACGCGAACTTCTTAAAATTCTTCAAGCTAATGGTTGGTATTTTAAACGTAACGGGGCTAATCATGATATTTATACCAATGGTATAGATAATGAATATATTCCTCGTCATCCTGATATCAATGAAAGATTAGCTAAGGGAATAATAAAGAAATGGGGACTTAAATAGTCCTCATTTCTATAATAAAAGGAGGCTTTTTTTATGGATAAATTAGCATATCCTGTAATTTTTGAAAAAGATTCTGATGGTTATTTCGTAACTGTTCCTGACTTAGAAATTAATACTCAAGGTGATACTTTGCCTGATGCTATCGATATGGCTCGTGATTTAATTAGTTTGTATATCTTAGATAAAAAAGAAGGTAATAAACCTTTTAATTTACCAAATACAAATAATTTTACACTGCCGCAACATGCAATTATGTCTTATGTAGATGTTGATATAGATATTTACAGTAAGAAATTTGGAACTAAAACAGTAAAAAAGAATTGTACAATACCTGCATGGTTAAATGCAAAAGCAGAAGAAATGAACATTAATTTTTCAAAAACATTGCAAGATGCATTAATAAAAAAAGTAAGTGTATAAATAATTATGGTTCTTTGTCAAATGTTGGGGTAAAAGATAGACAAATTGTTGTCTATCCTTTTTCTCATTTTTAAGCCAAATATAATATTCTTTTCCTAAATCTATCAAATCTTCGTACACCAAAACTTATTCTTTTTAAAACTTTTATTTTATTGTTGTAACAGAAGTATCGGAGAAATTTATAATAGAAACATCTTTTAAATTTAATAAAATTTGTATATAATTAGAGTGAAGCATAAAACCATTCCTTTCTAAGATATTGTTGTGGTGACTATATTTTAACCGAAAAGAATGGATTTATGCTTCTTTTTTTGAAAAAATAAAAACAACAACAAATACTAAAAAATTTATTAGCACTTGTTGTTGTTTTAGCTTAATTATTAAATATTAAAATAAGAATTTAACGCCTACATTGGCAGCCCAATCATGTTGGAAATCACCAGATAAACCTGTAGTCACATCAGCATATAATGTGGAGTATTCGCTTAAGTTTACACTTCCACCTAATGTTAATTCGCTCCAAGTATCACTTAAGTCAGATTTTGTGGATTTTAAGCCACCATCTTTGGCGAAATATGTTGTTTCAACATCGCCAGCGAATTCATGTGCTAAACTAAGCATTGCATAGACATTACCATTTTCCATTTCTTTGCCTGCTTTTACGCCAATTCTACCTACCATGCTATCAAAAGCTTCTTGATGAATATTCATTACATCTTTGCCTCTATAAGCATTGTAATCATCACCATTTACTCTAGACCATGTAAGTTCTGCTTGTGGTTCGATATAGCTACCATCATCTTGAGTGAAGCGTTTGCCATATTGAGCAGATAAACTATACGCATTTGCAGAATAATCGCCTGTTAATCTTTGGCTGATTTCATTATATACTTTATATTCATTTTTTACTTTACCAAATTTTGCAGAAAGATCTAAATAACTGTTGTCTTCGTATTCTTTAGTAGCATAGAAACCTAATGCATATAAATTATTGTCTCCTGTACCATCAAGAAGATAATCTGCACTACCATCTTGATAATCAAAAGCAACGCCGGCACTCCAGCCATTAGCTAATGTTTTATCATAACCTAATTGACCAGCCCAATAGTTGTTTTTAATATTGATATTATTGCCTTCATATGTTGTTTTTCCACCATATGTTCTTGCCCAAATACCATCTTGTTCGCCATCACGTAATTGGCCTGTTCTAAAGAACATATCCGATGCTGTATCACACCAAGCAAGAAGAGAAGTTGTCATAGCACTTCTTGCACCACGCATCATGCTATTTTCATAATCACCAATATGATAATTTACATCATCACGCATGCTACCTGCTTCATAATGACCTAGACCATTTTCATCAAATTTAATATCGCCAACTTTGATACCAACAGAAGATGATGTTAAACCAGAAGCAATACCCACTTCACCTTGAAGATTTGTTTTGTCTTTATCTGTATATTCTAATTTCTGAGATAAAGCACTCAATGTATTTTCAATAGCAGTATCATTTTTCATGTCAATACCACTATTAGAAGTTACTAATTTGATAGAAGAATCTTTCTCTGCATGATTAATTACAGTATTACCTGCTTTATAATCATTTACATCAGTACCATTGCCATCATGTTCATAAGCAACAACAGTATTACCACTATAATTGTTGATAGTTAAATCATTTTTATCTTTTTGTACAATATAGCCTGCATGTGCTTTATCTTTTCCACCTACAAAATTATCCACAACACTACCAGTAAATTGTGTATTTTCGCCATATTGTTCATTTACCCAACTTGCACCGTTGGATAAAGTCATAGATACTTCTCCTTTTGAAGGTGTTCCAGATGTTTGATTTACAATAACACCTTCAAATGTAGAATCTGCTGTAGTGAAATTAACATTTACATCACTTTTATTAGTGTCTTTGCCTAATAGACCAATATTTCCTTTAATATTAACTGTTTGAGTATTATCTTGGTTAATATTAATAGTTCCAGATTTTGCTAATAAAGCATATTTATCTTTATTATTTTTATTTGTTTCGATTGTACCACCAGCAATATTTACAGTAGAACCACCGCCATTAGCATATACACCTGTTCCATTTACACTCATATCAACATTACCATTAATATTGACAAGTCCACTTTCTGGAAGTGCTGTTTTATTTGCCTCAGCATAGATACCAATAGCATTACCTTTATTATTTTTTATACCATAGCTACCATTTTCATCACGCATAGTTACATTACCATTAACAGTAAGAATACTATTACCTGATGTATACATACCATATACATAAGAATTACTTTGGGCGTTAATATTTACATTACCATTAATATCTATAATTGCAGTGTGCACTTTATCACTATTAGTTTGCATCAAATAGATTCCATTAGTTAGAGAATCTTTACCATCGACATTGATATTTAAATCTTTTACATCGATTTTTAACTTTCTATTAAAATTACCAATACCATTTGCATCAGCAGTTGTATTACTAATTACATTTAGATTTAAATTTTGGTTGATAGCATTAATTGTTAAATCTCTTCCTACTTTGATCGCTTTTTCATTAGTATTTATAGAAGTATCTTGTGTAAATGTATATTCATTTTTCGTTTGATCATATACACCTGCATCAATATATTCGGTTTGCTTATCAAAAAATTTATCACTAGCATTATCATGGTAACCTGTTAATGTTGTAGTAAATGTATTTGTTGGAGTTACCTTTTCTTGTTGAACATCACTCATAGCAAATGTTGCTGGCATATATGCACAGCCAGTCACTAAACCAGTAGTGATAGCAACGGATAGTCTACGTTCCCATTTGTTCATAAATATTGCTCCTTGCTTTATATATTTTAATTTATAAAAAAATATAAACAAAACTATTATAATCTAAATTATATTTAATCATTTTAGTTATATTTATACATTTTATTTACAATATATCTATATATTGATTTTATTTGATAAATAAAATCAATATCTTTTAGGTTTTATTTTTACAGTTATTAGCGACAACATGCTAATTGTATATTTAATTTATTTTTTAAGTCAATTAAACTATCGTAACACAATTCATGCACTACAAATTCAGGATTTATTTCAGTGATAAAATCTTTGATTTCATGAGTGGTAAAAATATCATGTTTATCAATTTGAATAATATGTTGCCAAATCATTTTATCTACCAAATTAAGTGGTTGTTCATGTTTGAAGGATTGTTGATATTTCCCCGATAATGAACAATTTAAATGCATACCTTTGATAAGTTTTTTTTCTGTACCTAAATTATTAATAGTCTTATCTAAAAATCTTAATGCTTCATGTTGTGTAGTTAATTTTGTATTAGTATTCATTAGATGACCAGTATCGAGCATAATACCTACATTTTTATGCTGAAGTTTATCAAAAAAATAACCAACTTCTTCACGATTGCGTAAAGTTAATCCAGGCCACCATAAATTTTCAAATAAGACTAAAGTATTTTCAGGTATAATAGACATTACTTCGTTAAAAACTTCACTAGTTGCGGATAAAACTTCTTTATTAGTGTAGTGAAAATCATAAGTGAAAATTTCTTCGTTATTGGCTTCAGATACATGCCAAACTATATACTGTGGCTCTAAAGCTAAAGCATGGCGAATATTATCTTTTATTACTTCAAGCCAAGTATATTTATCTTTGGCTTGATATATTTTATATAAATTTTGTTGATTTTTATCCTGCGGAAATATTTTCTCTAATCTTGAAGTATTTCCCCACCAAAAATCTAACCAATATGGCCAATAACGTAAATGTGTTCCTATTGTTAAATCTTTATATTTTAAAGCGATATCATTACTATAAATTAGTTGCTCAATACCATCTAATTTTAATAATCTGGTATAAGTATTTAAATTTATGCCTAATTTATTTAATTCTTGTTCATACCAATCAATACTGCAATAATTAAACAAATGCTTTGTCATAATCATTCCCACTTTTTGTATATTTAGAGACATATATATTTTATCATTGATTTGATTTTTATGTTATGTATAAATAAGTAATAATAGATAGCTATAAATAAAATATAACTATCTATTATTACTGTTATAAGTTTATAATTTTGGTATGTTAATTATTAAAATAAGAATTTAACTCCCACATTTGCTTCCCAATCGTGTTTAAAGTCTCCTGCTAAACCTGTTGTTACATCTGCATATAATGTGGAGTATTCGCTTAAGTTTACACTTCCGCCCAATGTTAATTCGCTCCATGTATCTTCTAAATCATATTTTGTGGATTTTAAGCCACCATCTTTGGCAAAATATGTTGTTTCAATGTCTCCAGAGAATTCATGTGCTAGGCTAAGCATTGCATAAATATTGCTAGTAGCTGTTTCTTTTCCTGCTTTTACGCCTATTCTTCCTACTAAGCTATCAAATGCTTCTTGATGAATATTCATTACTTCTTTTCCGCTATGAGCATCATAATCTTGACCATTTACTCTAGACCATGTGAGCTCTGCTTGTGGTTCAATGTAACTTCCATCATTTTGTTCAAAGCGTTTACCATATTGTGCTGATAAACTATATGCATTTGCAGAATAATCTCCATCTAATCTTTGACCTATTTCATTATATACTTTATAGTCATTTTTTACTTTACCTACTTTGGCTGAAAGATCTAAATAACTATTGTCATCATATTCTTTAGTTGCATAGAATCCTAATGCGTATAAACTATTATCGCCTGTGCCACCTAAAAGATAATCAGCACTACCATCTTGATAATCAAAGGCAACGCCGGCACTCCAGCCATTAGACAATGCTTTATCATAACCTAATTGACCAGCCCAATAACTATTTTTGATATCTATTTTATTAGTATCATATTCAGTTTTACCACCATATGTTCTTGCCCAAATACCGTCTTGTTCGCCATCACGTAATTGACCTGTTCTAAAGAACATATCTGATGCAGTATCACGCCAAGAAAGCATAGATGTAGTCATGGCACTTCTTACACCACGCATCATATTATTTTCATAATCACCGTATTCTACATCACCATTTGGTTTATCTGGGTTTGGCTGTGGTTGAGGTTGTGGATTTGGTTTGTCTGGATCTGGCTGTGGTTGTGGATTTGGTTTGTTGATACCAGGTGTCATAGTACCTTCGACATAATCACCTTGATGATTTTCTTTGAACTGAATATCTCCTACTTGAAGTGCTGCGCTAGAAGATGTTAAGCCACCAGCAATTTGCACTTTACCATTTAAGTTTGTATCATTAGCAGAATTCATATAATACAATTTGCCAGCCAAAGCATTCAATGTTGCTTCTACTTTTGTTTTATCTTGCATATCTATGCCAGAATTATCAGTAGACATTGTTATTTCAGAACCAGTTTGTGCTTGACCGATAATAGTATTTCCTGCTTTATAATCAGAAATATTAGAGCCATCGCCTGTATGTTCATAAATAATTATGCTACTACCGCTATAATCTTTGATAGTTAAATCGTGACTATCTTTTTGGAAGATTGTACCTGCGTGAGCTTTATCTATACCACCGACAAATTTGTTTACTACACTACCAGTAAATTCATTAGATACAGCTCCATAGCTTTCATTTACCCATGTAGCACCATTTGACATATAAAGATTTACTTTACCAGTGTAACCCTCAGCAATTTGTTCTTTTGTAAAGTTATTTACAATTACGCCTTCTAAGCTAGAATCGATTGTAGATAAGCCAAGATTAATAATGGTATTTTTTTCTTTTTCTTTTGGATTTATCGAACCATTTAATACACCAATATTACCTTTTAGGTTTACTTTATTATTACTTGCACCATCTAATTTATCATTCATATTCATATTGATAAATCCAGATTGTGCTAGTAAAGAGTATGATTCGACATCGTCTTTATTTACTTCGATACTGCCACCTTTAAGGTTAATAGTTGAACCATCGCCATTAGCGAAAGCACCTGCACCATTTATATATAAATCTACATTACCGTTAACATTTAAAGTAGCACCTTCTTGAACATTATAATCAGCACCTGCATATAATCCGCTAACAGAATAATAATGTGTAGTACTTCCATCTAAGCCTTTATTATCTACACCATAAGCACCATTTTCACCACGCATAGTTACGTTACCATTAACAGTAAGTTCACTATTACCTGCAGTGTAAATACCAAGTGCATATCCTACTCCATTAGCATTGATATTTAAGTTACTATTAATTATAGTATTGGCAAGATTATCTTTATTAGCACTAAGAACATGAATGCCTTCTACACGACCATCACTTGTTACTTTAATATTTGTAGTATCAGCAGTTAATTCTAACTCTTTAGCAGTATTATTGATACCAAATGTATTATTTTTTCCAGTAGTGGTCATATTCAAGGTACTACCTTGAGCATTTACAGTTACTTTATCTGTTTTTACATTGATTGCTGGGTCATTATTTTTAGCAATATTGATACTGGAATCTTTTTCAAATTGATAAGTATCATCTTGTTTAATTACACCAGCATATAAATATTCAGTATCTACATCACAATCTCCAGTGATAGATGTTGTAAAGTTTACTTCTGTTTGATGTTCTGGTATTTCAGGTGCTTTTGGCGGTACATAACTACCTTGTCCTGTAGTTTCATTAAATGTAATATCACCAACTTTTAACGCAGCACTAGATGAAGTTAAACCAGAAGCAATTTGTACTTTACCATTTAAGTTCTTTTCGTTATTTTTATAAGCATCATAGTATAATTTTCCAGCTAAAGTATTAAGTACACTATTTACCATATCTTGGTCATACATAGTAATACCTGTACTACTAGTAGAAAGAGTTATTCCAGAATTTGCTTGTGCATGCTTAATAATAGTGTTTCCTGCAGCATAATCAGATGCTTTTGTACCATCACCTGTATGGTCATAGATAACCATACTATGTCCACTATAATTATCAATAGTGAGATTATGTGTATCTTTTTGGATGATTACACCTGCATGACTGGCATCACTACCACCAACAAAATTACTTACATAACTACCAGTAAATTCACCAAATAAATTACCATAGGCTTCATTAGTCCAAGTAGCATTATTTTGTAAGTAAAGATTGATATTTCCTTTTGTTTTATCTTTAAATGTGTTTTGTAATACACCAGTTAATTTGGAATCTTTATTTGCAAGACCTAAATTGATAGTAGTATTTTCCTCAGTAGCAAATGGTTTTGGCATTACGGTGATATTACCTTTAATATCTACTGTATTGGTATTAGCCGCATTACGCTGTTCATTCATATTGATATTTACTGTAGAGCCACCTATTGCTTCGATTGCATAATATTTACCAGGAGCATCTTTATCGATTAAAATATTAGTATTACCTTCAAGATTTACTTGACTGCCTGTACCTGTAGCTTTGATACCACTACCACTAACAGCCATATCAGTATCACCTTTTACTGTAACAATACCACTTTTATTATTATAGCCTTGTTCAGTAAAGATACCTGCTGTATGTGTATCAAATCCACCATATTCATCTTCAGGTGCTTTTTGATTATTTGTAACGCCCCAGCTACCATCATCTTTTTTCATGGTTAAGTTACCATCAATTGTAACTTGAGCATCATCTTCGGCATGAATACCATAAGCATGTTCTCCCATACCATAGTCTTTAGCTTCTGCATTTATATTTACATTACCATTTATATTTATAACAGAAGTACCGTTTCTACTACCACCAGCCAAAATACCTTCAGCTTTCCTAAATTCAGCTGTAGTACTTGCTTTAATATTTACATCTTTAACATTAATATTTAAAATTTGTGCTACATCATTGTAAATACCCTTGATATTACTTGTACTACTATTAGAGTTTAAGTTTAATGTTCCATTTTTTACATTTACATCAACATTTGTAGCTGTACCATTTAATTGAGATAAGTCAATTGCAGATTTATCAGGTGTAGTAATAGTTACATTTGCACCGTCAGCAAAATTATATTTACCATTTTCTTTTAATATACCTTGAGTTACATAGATATCATCTCTACCCATATTACCAGTAATAGGTGCAGACATATTCACTATAGTTTCTTTTTGATAGCTACCTTGTCCTGTAGTTTTATCAAATTTAATATCTCCTACTTTTAAGGAAGCAGATGAACTTGTTAAACCTTCAGCAATTTGTACTTTACCTGTTAAATTATTTTCACCTGTCTTATACGCATTATAATATAATTTACCAGCTAAATTATTTAATACTTGAGCTACTTTATCATTATTGGTCATTTCAATGCCATTACTTTGAGTAGATAGTGTAATACCACTATTTTTAGCTGCACTATCAATAATAACATTTCCAGCGGCAAAATCACTACTATTAGTACCATCGCCAGTATGTTCATACATTACTACAGTATTGCCACTATAATTTTTAATATTTAAAGCATGTTTATCTTTTTGATAAATATATCCTGCTGTATTTTTGTTAGTACCACCAACAAAATGATCAATACTGCTACCAGTAAAGTTCTCATTCATATTAAGAGTACTTTCATTAGTCCAAAGAGCACCATTTGCTACTAAAAGATTTACTGTACTATTGGCCTCTTTTTCAACAATACCGTTAAATATAGATTTATTAGTATTTAAAGCTACGCCAACACTACCATTTTCATCGGCTTTGATATTTCCTTGAATATTTACATCACGTTTATCGGAAGTAGCATGTATATTTTGTTGGCTATCTATTTCAGAATTTATTAAAACATTGCCACCACGAGAATAAATGGCGTTATTATCATGAGCGATTAATTTACCACCACCGACAGAAATATCACCACCAAAGGATTGTATAGCATTTCCTCTATTAGCTACATCAATATCTACAAGACCTTTGATATCAATAGTTGCCGTACCTGAATTTTTATGTGCTGAAATACCAGCATATATATCAGTACAATTATCAAAACGTATTTTTACAGCATTTTCAGGATTATCATCATTATTAATAACTAATTTAGCATTACCGGCACCATTATCCCAAGCTCCCTGAGATGGCATACCGATAACGTATATACCACTACTATATGCAGAGTTTTTAACAGTAATATCTAAGCCTTTGACATTGTTTATATCTAAAGTTTCACTTTCAACAATGATACCATTAGCACGCATATATTGACTTACAGAATTTTTACCATCAGCTACTAATGATAATTTATGACCTGTCATATCGATAGAGCCATTACCTGTACCAGCCCAGTTGATAACACCAAATCCATGTTGATGAGCGTTAGATTTATCGCCTTGACCAAAAGAAATCACTGCATTTGTATCAAATGTATAATGTCTATTGCCATCACTTATATATTTATCTTGCCAATATTTTTGTTGGCTACTACCCATGTAATTATCTTCAATTATTTGATGATCGTATGTTCTAATTTCGGAGTCAGCTGGTTTTACATAACTACCTTGACCTGTTTGTTCATTAAAAGTAATATTTTGCACACGAAGTGCAGCAGAAGAACTAGTTAATCCAGAAGCAATCTGTACTTTACCTTTAAGATTTCTTTCACCTGTAGTATAAGCATTATAATACAATTTACCAGCTAAAGTATTAAGTACACTATTTACCATATTTCTATCAGACATAGTAATACCATTACTATTTGTAGAAATAATGATACCTGAATTTTCCTGTGCATTTTGGATAATAGTATTTCCTGCTGTATAATTTTCAGCTTTTGTACCATTTCCTGTATGTTCGTAAATAACCATACTATGACCACTATAATTACCAATAGTGATATCATGGCTATCTTTTTGATGAATTACACCAGCAGTTTTTTCACTATCACCACCGACTAATTTATCTAATTTGCTACCAGTAAAGTTTCCGTTAGCCCAATTAGTTGGAAGATTTCCATATAATTCATTATTCCAAGTTGCACCATTGCTAAGATATAAATTAGCAGAACCTGTAAATCCATTAGTAGTGTCTTTTTCACTAAATCCATTAGCAATAACACCATTTAAGCTAGATTTATTAGTAGCAAGACCAATATTTACTACTGATTCTTTATGATTTTCAGTATTTATCATAGAACCACTAGTTAAACTTACATTACCATTGATAACTAAATCATTATTTAAAGCAGTACTATTATTTTTATCCATATTTAGATTTACTGTACCACTTTGTACTCCAATAGCAAACGCACCATTTGGTTTATCTTTATCTACATTGATAATGCCACCGCCATTAATATTTACAGTAGAACCATTACCATTAGCATAAATACCATTACCTTGTAAATTTACATTACCATTTACATTAATAGTACTACCTTGTTGTAATTGTTGATTACCACCTGCATAGATAGCGCCATTACTATAATAATTATATTTACCTTGTGGTGCAGTTGTATCTTTTACATTGAAATTCACATCACCATTAATAGTTAATTCACTATTACCTGATGCATGTAAACCAATAGCATTTTTACTACCAGTTGTATCAATATTAACCTCAGCATTAATTTCAGTGATTGCTTTGTTGGCAGCATCTGTTCCAGTAACAGTAATACCTTCAGCTCGACCAGCAGTATTATTAACATTAATATTTAATTTATTCGTATTAATTACAGTATGTTTATTATTATTAGAATTAATAGCGGATAAAGTTTCAGTAGAGTTACCATTTACTTTTAAATTCAAAAATGTTTTAGAAGCATCAATAGTTACATTTTCTTTGGCATCAATAGCAGATTTTTCAGTGATTTTTAATGTAGCATCTTTGGTAAATACATAATTACCATTATCTTTTAAAATACCTGCTGTAATCCAACTTGTATCTGTATTTTTATCGCCTGTTATTTGATTTGAAAAATCTAAACGACCATAACTACCTTGACCTGTTTGTTCATCAAATACTATATTTTCAATACGTTTAAATGCAGATGAACTAGTCAAACCAGAAGCAATTTGTACTTTACCTTTTAAATTTTCTTCTTGTTTATTAATATAGCCAGTATAATATAATTTACCAGCTAAAGTATTTAATACTTCATCGACTTTTTCAGTGTTTGTTGTATCTATTCCCGCAGAATTAGTATACATTGTGATGGAAGAGTCTTTTCCTGCATGATTTACAATAGTATTACCTGCTGTATAATTATCTGCTTGACTACCATCACCAGTATGTTCATAGATAACTACAGTATTGCCACTATAATTATTTAAAGTCAAATCATGTGTATCTTTTTGTTTAATATAGCCCGTATTAGCTTCAGAATCTCCACCAACAAAATTATCTACAACACTACCAGTAAATGAATCATCTACAGTTCCATAAACTTCATTAGTCCATGTAGCGCCTTTAGCCAAATTAAAATTGAAATTAGAATTATTATTATTTTTATGTACTATTACACCATTTAAAGTAGATGTAGCAGTAGACATATTCATACTTATTGTACTATTATCACCTAATAATCCAATATTCCCAGAGATATTACTTGTATGTTGTTCTGGATTTGTTTTTTTATTAACATTTACAGTACCGCCATTACTAGCAATCGCATAATTGATATTATTAGCACTTTTATCAACAGTAATATTTGCTCCTTGATAAAGCTCAACCGTAGCTTTATCATTAGCTAAAATACCTGTACCATTTGTTTTGACAGTAGTATTTCTATAAACTTTAATATCATTTGTACCTTTATCAGCTAAAATCCCTACAGTTTGGAAATTACTAGTATCTTCCCCATTAGCTTCAATTTTCAAATCACCATTAACGTTAATTTGAGTATTACCACCACCTGCATATAAACCATTAGCACCTTTTTTACCATGAACATTGATATTTACAACACCAGCTCTAGATATTTCATGATCAAGATCAAATTCTCCAGCTAAATTGATAGTAGCTTTTCCTAATAAACCAGTAGCATCATTTCGTATATATACACCTTCAGCTCGATTATCACTTTGGACATCGATATTTAATATAGGTGAATTAATATTTAAACTTTCAACAGTAGGAAATAATTGACCACTAAGTTTTTTATCTACAATTTTTCGTATACCAAAACGTTCTTGATCTCCATTACTATCTACACGTAGATTTAAAACATTATTGTCTCTAATTTTAATAGCATCAAAGCGATCTTTATCTGATAAATTATCAATAGCTGCTTGACCTTGTGTACCGATATGAATAGTGTCATTATCTGAAAACACAAAACTACCATCATATTCATCAATAATACCAGCATAAGCATCACTTTTAGGGTCTCCAGTAAATACATCGGTATAAGTTTTAGCTTTAGTTTGTAAAATTGGTGTAGATTGCGTTTCAGTAGCACTAGTATCAGCAGCTTCTGAATATGCACTCCAATTCAAAATGCTTAAAGCTAAGGCTGTCGCCATATATTGCTTTTTTAAGCGCATGTAAATTTCTCCTTATATTGATTATTTATATAGTTAATAATTAATATTTAAAATTGATATCAGCTTATATATCAGTATTAAAATTATTGAATATTCCAAAAATATGTTTAGAGAAAGCTGTTTTAAACAACTAGTTAAAGTTATTCAAAACAGCTTTTTTGTTATCTATAATTATTTTAAGGATTTTACGACTTCATCAGTCAAATCTTTACCACCAAAAACCATCATGTTGCTATTTACAATACTATCTACTTTATTAGCTTTTGCTACTTTTTCAATAGCTTTACCAATAGCTTTTTGTACAGGTTCCATTTTGCTATTTTCAAATTCTGCTAATTCTTTATTTAATTTTACTTGCAAATCTTGTCTTGCTTGCTCGTCTAAAGTTTTTGCTTGTTCGTTAAAAGAATTTTGTAAAGCAATTTGTTTATCGCTGATTTCTTTGGCAATATTTTCAATTCCAGGATAACTACTCAAAATAACTTGTGTATTAATATAAGCTACTGTAGCTGTGGTAGCAGTTGTTGCTTGTGGTGCTGCAAAAGTAGTAGCAGATACACCAAAAGTTAAAGTTGCTGCTGTCATTAAAGTTGCGATTAATTTTTTCATAGAATTACCTCTTTTCGTATTTGTTTTTTATTTTATTTTAATTAAAAGTTATATTGCATACCCAAAATAAATGTGCGACCAGGCATAGAATACCAAGCATTTGGATTGCCATTCCAAATAACATCTGTATGTTCAGCCCATAATGTATCAAAGAGATTTTCTACTTTAAAATAGAAGGTCATATCTTCTGTTGGTGCATAATTTACACTTAAATTGTAAACACCATAATTATCTTTTGGCCAACCATCTTTGAAATTAGGATTTACTCTACGCATGAAATAGAAACCATCTAATCCGGCATTAACTTTTTTATAGTCATAATAAACACCAAATGTAGCTACATCTTTTGGAGAATATCCCATTGCATAGTTTTTATCACCAGGAGTATATTCATATAAATGGGACCAACCGAGATTTAGATTCCAATGTTCACCTAATTGAGATAAATATTGTGCATTCCAACCACGAGCAATACCACCATCATAGTTTTGATATTGTCCATCGCCATCATAGCCAATGCCTCTATCTGCTTCAGTTTTAAACCAATTTAGTGTAAAAATATTATAATCATCGAATTTCTTATTATAACCGATACTTGTAGTTCTACCATAAGCAGGTGCTAATTTAGCATTACCATATTTAGGGTCAGAGATTTGTTCTAAACTTGGTAAAATATAGTAATCACTACGACCAGCATAAATACTATCATTTTCTGTAATATCATAACTTAATTTATAACTTTTAGATGTATGATGATCATATTCAGGACTATATTTATCACCATTTGGCATATCATAGCGAATACCGCCAGATAAAGTCCAATTAGGAGCAAATTTCCAATCATCTTGAATGAAATAAGAATAGTTTTCTAGCCAACGATTAGCTTTGATAATATTACCATCTTGATCATAACCTGCTCTACGTAAAGCATTATTATGACCTTTAGAATAATCTAGACCCAAGATGATATTATGTACACCATCATTGAAGTTTACTTGATCACTGATAAAATTATACGTATAATCGCTAGTAACTGAATATGGAGTAGATGCTCTACCACCTGGAGTACCTTCGCCTTCAGGCTTTCCATAAGAAGTTTTTATTTTATTATGTCTATAAACAAAAGTATTTGACCATTTATCATCCATAGTATAATCATGTTTTAATGTAATACTATCGGATTTGTAATATCCTTCAAAAGGCCCTTTATAGATATAGTCCATACCACTATATCTAGTATCTGTTTTATCATAATTAATAGTTAATTTATTTTTATCATCAAAATCATAAGTAAATTTAGTACCAGTATTTTTGGAGTTTGTATGCCCAACCCAAGTATCACCATTACCATCTTTTGTATCGCCAATAAAAGAACGATTATGATACACATGATAGCCAAATTTTCCTTCTTTACCTTGAGTACTAAATTTAAAACTATCTTTACCAAAGCTACCGTTAGAAATATCAATTGTAGATTTATTACCTGTAATTTCACGGGTAATGATATTAATTACGCCACCTTTAGCCCCATTACCATATGAAGTCGACGCTGCACCACGTAAAATTTCAATACGTTCAATATTATCCATATTAGATAATAAAGAAGTATACGCATATCCAGCATTATTTGGCCCTTGAAAATCTGTAATACGCACACCATCTACTAAGATAACTACATCTTTACTACCATTTATACGAATACCACTAAGATTAGCATTTAAGCCATTTGTACCATAATTGAGAAATTGTACACCAGGTACAGTTCTTAATGCTTCTTCAACTGTAGACATATGCATTTTTTCAATTTCATCACGAGAAACAACACTAATATCCGCTTTAGCCTCTGTGATACTTTCTGGTATACGACTAGCAGTAACTACCATTGGTTCAAACGTAAATACATCTAGATTTGTTTTATCATTAGTAGCCGCAAAAGCACTATAAGAGATACCCATTGTAGCTATAGCAGTCAATATTGCTACAGTTAATTTAGCAGTTTTTTTATTTGATGATATAGTGGATTTCATCTTAGAATTAATCCTCCCAAACTTTTTTCATTAAATCAGAGTAATTATCTTGTAAATGTAAAATAATTTGATCAATTAAAGCAATAAATATTGCTGGTTCAAAATTATTATCTAAAGTAGTAACATTACAATTTAATACAATGTTTCCTTGAGAATTAATAAAATAATTTAACATACTATATTTTTCATTTAATTCATTTAAGAAAGGTAAACATTTTGCTCTTTTTTCTTCAGGAATAGTTACTAAATGCACTTGAATAAAGCTATAAATACTATTATTAAGCACAATAAATACTGGTAAATTTTGACCTTCAATGTTTAATAAACTACGAAAAATTTTATGTTCTTCTGTTTCATCGGCAATTTGAATACCTTTTACATTGGAATTTTCAATAAAAGCTTTTAATGCTTCGAATTTTTTAGTTAGAGCACTTGTAGCAGTATTTGTTGTATTTTCAGTAACAGTTTCTTTTACTGTAATATTTTCTTTTTTATTTGTCATTTGAATTACCTCACCTTATCATATGTATAAAGTGATAATAGCTAGTTAAATAGTTAAAAATACTTACTAACTATTATCACTTTTATAATTTATGATTTATATTTATTATATTTTTTTATTTCTTAGAAAAGACTAAAATAAGAATTTAACACCTACATTAGCTTCCCAATCATGTTGGAAATCTCCAGATAAGCTTGTTGTTACATCAGCATACAATGTAGAGTATTCGCTTAAGTTTACACTGCCACCTAATGTTAATTCGCTCCAAGTATCTCTCAATCTATAATCTGTAGATTTTAAACCACCATCATTAGCATTGTATGTTGTTTCAATATTGCCAGAGAATTCATGTGCCAAGCTAAGCATTGCATAAATATTGCTATTTGCCATTTCTTTACCAGCTTTTACACCAATTCTACCTACCATACTATTGAAAGCTTCTTGATTGATATGCATTACATCGCCATTACTATATGCGTTATAATCTTTGCCATCTACTCTTGCCCATGTAAATTCTGCTTGTGGTTCAATATAGCTACCATCTTTTTGTGTAAAGCGTTTACCATATTGAGCTGATAAACTATAAGCATTCGCAGAATAATCGCCATCTAAGCGTTGACCAATTTCGTTATATACTTTAAAGTCATTTTTTACTTTACCAACTTTTGCAGAAAGATCTAAATAACTATTATCATCGTATTCTTTAGTAGCATAGAAACCTAACGCATATAAGCTATTATCACCTGTACCACCTAAAAGATAATCTGCACTACCGTCTTGATAATCAAAGGCAACACCGGCACTCCAGCCATCAGCTAATGTTTTATCATAACCTAATTGACCAGCCCAATAACTATTTTTGATATTTACATTATTGCCATCATATTCAGTTTTACCGCCATATGTTCTTGCCCAGATACCATCTTGTTCACCATCACGTAATTGACCAGTTCTAAAGAACATATCAGATGCTGTATCACGCCAAGAAAGCATTGATGTCATCATTGCACTTCTTGTACCGAGCATCATATAACTTTCATAATCACCAGTATTATAGTTTATTTCATCACGCATACTACCAGTTTCATATTGACCTACACCTTTATCATCAAAAATAATGTCTCCAACTTTGATACCAGCAGAAGATGATGTTAATCCAGAGGCGATACCTACTTCACTTTGAAGATTACCGTCCGCATGTTCTGTATACTGCAATTTTTGTGCTAAAGCACTAAGTGTTTTTTCAATAGCAGTATCATCTTTCATATCTATTCCCTTATTATCAGTTACTAATTTGATATAAGAGTCTTTATTAGCATGATTGATAATAGTATCACCATCTGTATAATCTTTTAAGTCAGAACCATCATTTTGATGTTCATAAGCAATAACAGTATTTCCACTATAATCTTTTATAGTCAAATCATGAGTATCTTTTTGTAGAATATAGCCTGCATGTGCTTTATCAGTACCACCTACAAATTTATCTACAACACTACCTGTAAATTCTTTAGCACCCCAGCCTGGAACAAGTTCACTATATACTTCATTAGTCCATGTAGCACCATTAGATACATACATATTCACTTGACCCGTAAATCCATCTTTAATATTTTCTTCGCTAAAGTTATTTTCTACAACACCATTAAATGTAGAATCTTTAGTAGATAAACCTAATTTAATAATGGAATCTTTTCCTGATTCATTTTGATTTACTGCACCATTTAATACACCAATATTACCTTTGATATTTACTTTATGTGTAGATGCACCATCTAATGTGTCATTCATATTCATATTGACACATCCAGATTGTGCTATTAAAGCATATTGACCATCACGATCTTTATTTATTTCTACAGTACCACCATCAACATTGATTGTAGAACCTGCACCATTAGCAAAAATACCAGAACCATTTACATAAAGATCTACATTGCCATTTACATTAATAGTAGCACCTTTTTTTGTTTTGAATTCTTCAGTAGCATAGAGTGCATGACTATTGTAATAACTATAGCCTGTATTTTTATCATCTATACCATAAGAACCATCTTCGCCACGCATAGTTACATTACCATTAATAGTAAGTTCACTATTACCAGCTACATATGCACCAATAGCTGTTCCTACTCCATTTACAGTAGTATTTACATTACCATTAATTGTAGTTGTTGCTTTTTTATCTGCACTATTACTTAAAACATGAATACCTTCCGCTCTAGCATCACCAGTTACTTTAATATCAATATTATCTGCTGTAATATTTAGATTTTCTTTATTTTCATTTTTAATTCCAGAATTTGAAGATATTAAATTTAAATTACTACCTTTTGCATCAATAATTAAATTATCTACTTGTGCATCTACTGCCGAAGCTGTTTTATTTGATGAAATATTGATATTAGAATCTTTTTCAAAGATATATTTACCATCATCTTTACGTACACCATTGAATACATATTCTAAATCTTTTTGTTTATCACCAGTAATTGTTGTAGCAAAATTGATATTAGTTTGATGTTCAGGAGGATCAACAAATTGACCACCATTTACATTTGTACCTTTACCATCTTTATCAAATACAATATCGCCTGTTATCATTGCTGCACTTGAAGAAGTAAGACCAGATGCGATTTGTACTTTACCACTAAGATTTGTTTCACCTTGAGTATATGCATTATAAGTTAATTTTCCAGCTAAAGCATTAAGTACATTTCCTACTTGTGTACTATCAGTCATCGTAATACCTTTACTATCAGTAGAAAGTGTAATTTCTGAACCTGCTTGAGCTTTATTTATGATAGTATCGCCAGCTTTATAATCAGTAGCTTTTGTACCATCATTTTCATGAGCATAAATAATTGTAGTGTTCCCACTGTAATTATTGATATTTACATTACTATTTCCAGCATTTGTCATATCAATAAAGCCTTTATTGCCATTAAAATTATTAATTTTGCTGACTTTATCTGTTTTATTAGTATTATGCCAAATAGCATCTGTACCTAAGTTTAAGTTGAATTTATCGCTAGTACTGTAACCATTCCAAGTAGCACTAGTTGTCATATCCACATCCATAGCACCTTGACTATTACCAGTCCAATTTGCCCCATTAGACATGAATAAGTTCACTTTTCCGCCTTCTGCTGTAGTGTAATTACCTTTCCAAGAAGAATCATTAGTACTTAAACCAACACTAACAAGACCTTTGTTGCCCATACCACCAGTTGTAGCGATATCGCCTTCGATGGTAGTTTTATTAGTTCCTGCACCAATAACATTACCTTTTTCATCTTTTTTTACATTGACATTTACAATACCTGTATTTTGAGATTGGAATTCACCATAAGCACGAATAGCATAAGCAGCACCATTGATAGCTTTGATACTGCCGCCACCAATTTCGATTGTAGATGCTACGGCACTTACTGCTTCATTGGCACCTTTTCCATCACTCATATCACCATCGGCTACAACATCTACTAAACCATCAATCACAATACTAGATGTAACGCCATTTACACCGTTCATGGATTTTATTACTGCTGCATTAGCTTTATTAGTAGAATCAGCACGAACAACTAATACCTTATCTTGTAGATTTTCGCCACCATTATGAATATGAACTTTACCACCAGCATTTACAAATACAGCAGCTGTCTGACCAGCTCCAGTACTTTCTGCATGAATATTCATTTTACCAGCATTATTTATTTCTACTGTACCATTTCCAATTGCTGTAACACCTGTAGTATGTGTATTAGATGTTGTATTAATATCTAATTTATTATTTTGTAAATCTAATACAGTATTTTTATCTTTAGCTCCAGAAACGGCAGCACTGATATTCGGTAACCAAGCTCCACCTGCAATTAAATTACTGCCAGTTGTAATACTAGTTTGTGGTTGCGTAAATTTATATGTTCCGTCTTTTTGTAATACACCAAAATCAACATATTCTTTATCAGTATCTTTATTACCAGTGATAGCTGTAGTAAATTCTGTTTTAGTTTGACCTACAAGAATATCATTAGCATAGCTACCTTTACCACTATGTTCATCAAATGCAATAGAGCCAAGTTTTAATGATTGACTTGATGCTGTAAGACCAGATGCAATTTGCACTTTACCATTAAGATTTTTTTCACCATGTGTATATGCAGTATATGTTAATTTTCCAGCTAAAGCATTAAGCACATTATTTATCTGTGTATTATTTGCCATATCAATATTTCTATTGCTTGTGGAAAGTACAATACCAGAATTAGCTGCTGCAGAATTTATTACGATATCACCTGCGGTATAATCACTAGCGCTACTACCATCATTTTGATGGTCATAGATAACTACTGTATTACCACTATAGTTTTTGATATCAATTTTCGCTTTATCATTCTGTAAAATAACACCTGCATGATCAGGAGTAGCTCCACCTGTGAATTTATTAACATGAGAAATTCCATCATAGTTACCATAATGTTCTACGCTAGGTTCAGGCATATTTGTAGCATCTAAACCATTAGTTTTTGAAGAAGCTTTATGATTCCATGTAGCTTTATTTGATAAATAAAGATTTACTTCACCAGCTTGATTTGTGCCACTATTATCAATTACGCCAGTCCAAGAAGAATTTTCTGTAGAAAGACCTAAATTTATTTGACCACTACGATAATAATAAGGATCACCACTACCATTATCATTTTTCATGCTGATAATATTACCTTTAATCGTTACATCATGATTATTAGCAGCAGTATTATCTTTATTCATATTGACATTAATTGTACCACCAAAGTTTGCTAAAGCGTAGTATGCTTCTTTTTTTGCTTTATCTTCCGGTGTTTCAATTTTTATATTGCCACCATTTAAATTTATTGTGGATAATTTATAATCATCTTTTATAACATTAGATGCGGTAAACGGATCAGTTACTACGGCATTACCTTTTACTGCCAAATCCACATTATCGTTAATATCAATGGTACTGCCATCCCCCATATTTAATCTAATACCACTAGGAGCCCATCTTGCACCTGTATAATCAGGAGCACCGACTGCAGAACCACCAGGGCCATAGTTTCCGTGAATATTGTCGGAGGTAATACCCCAACTACCATCAGCCTTACGCATAGTTACATCGCCATTGATAGTCAAATGAGTTTCCGCGCCATCGCCTGTTCCACTTTTAGAAACGCTAATACCTGTAGTGGAATAATCTGCATGAGCTTGAATATTTAAATTACCATTAATTGTAACATTTGATTTATCTGTTATTAATAAACCTGATGTATTAAGATAAGCATTAGGTATAGTGTTGGTATTTTTTAAGTTTAAAGTACCTCCATTAGTGTTAATTTCTACTTTAGAATTTGCCCCTAAACTTATCGCATCTTTATTAGTTACAGTGATCGAGTTGTCACCTTTAAAATTATAAATAACTTTACCATTACTATCTGTAGTTACAGTATTACCATTATTCAACCAAGAGTTATCTTTTTCATTACCAGTTATTTGATTTGTATAATCTGCAGCAAAAGCAGACGGAGAATATACACAACCTGTCATTAGTCCAGTACTAATTGCAATAGCCAAACTACTTTTCCATTTTCGATTTTTCAAATCAGTTAACCACTTTGAACTCATTCTTATCTCTCCTAATTAATATTTTCTAATTTAAATGTATATAAAAATTTTTTATGATACATATTAGTTAGAATTATGTATATATTGTTTTATGCAATAAAAAAAGGACTGTTGTTATACAGTCCTTTGGTCATAACTGCACAACAAAACAGTGCCAATAAACTACTTAACATAAAACAAAAATGCCCAAGTATTTATTGCACCATTCAAACTCGTACTGCGCAAGTTATGAATAAATCAATGGCGCTCTGACTAAGATCATCATGATATTATCCCTTTGCGAGAGGATAACGATAATATCATTCCCAACACAGTTGCGGTACAGCTCTGGAATTTCACCAGATTCCCCATATAAAAATATTTACTTTTATTTTGATATATGTATTCAAAACATATCAGAATTATAATAAAAATATAAATGAATACACAAATATATTAATTATAATAAATATAAATTAATGTATGTAAGATAATGTATAGTTCTATATTTTGTGATAAAAAAATCACCTATAAAATAAAAAAAACACTTTTTTTGGGTAAAAAAAGTGCACTTATACATATACATATTTTTCACCGTACCGTCGCTCGCAGTAACTTTTATTGGCTACTAAAATTAGGCAGTTCTTCTGGCTCTGCTTCATCGCTTATCTTGCCTTCCCAGTTTCCCAGTGACATTGTTAAGACTCGCTCTGCATTACAGCTACGGGATAGCACAGGTATCACACCTGTTTCTCTATTAAGTATTGCTACACCTAATTTTCAATATTTTATTTTTATTAACTTATATGCAATATTTATCTATTACATATCTGCATTATAAAATAATAAAATATACCTGTCAAGGAAAATTTAATTTTTTATTAATAAAGTTTTAAGCTAAATATAATAAAATTTCTTTAATATCTTTGACGCTATAATAAATATGAGGATAAGAAAACTTGTTCTTATCCTCATATTCATTAAAATCTATTATTTATTCTTCTTCATTATGTTTTTGGTCAAAAAGTGCAGCGGCAAAATCATTGGCTACGAATGGACGTAAATCATCCATGCCTTCACCTACACCAATCCATTTTACAGGCATACTAAGTTCAGATTTTAGACCAATTACTACACCGCCTTTGGCTGTACCGTCCAATTTTGTTAATACTAATCCAGAAATTGGTGCAGATTTTGTAAATAAATCAGCTTGGCTAATAGCATTTTGCCCTGTTGTAGCATCTAAAACTAATAATGTTTCATGTGGTGCATCTGCTATTTCACGTTTTATTACACGTTGAATTTTGTTTAATTCAGTCATTAAGTTTGCTTTATTGTGCAAACGACCTGCTGTATCAATAATTAATACATCAACTTTTCTAGCTACTGCTGCTTTTACTGCATCAAATACTACTGCTGCTGGGTCAGAACCTTCTTCATGTTTGATTACTGGCACATCTACGCGTTGTCCCCAAATCTCTAATTGGTCAATGGCTGCAGCACGAAAAGTATCAGCAGCTGCAAACATTACAGATTTTCCCTGATCTTTATAATATCTGCCTAATTTACCAATAGTTGTGGTTTTACCTACACCATTTACGCCAATAACCAAAATAACAGTAGGGCCATTTTCTGCCATATTAATTTCATCAGAGCCTTCATTTAATATTTTAGTTATACGATTTATTAAAAACGGTTTTAAATCTTCTGGAGTATTGATTTCTTTCTTTTTAATGCCTGCACGTACATCATCCATTAGTTGAATAGAAGTTTTTACCCCTACATCAGCTTGAATTAAAGCATCTTCTAATTCGTCTAATAAATCATCATCAATATCAGCATAACCAATAATTACTTTTTCAATTTTTTCAGTTAAAGATTTACGTGTTTTGGTAAGTCCTTCTTTTAATTTACTAAAAAATCCCATGTTTTAACCTCTTTCCTCAAAATCTTCCAAACGAACAGAAATTAATTTAGATACCCCTGCATCTTCAATAGTTACGCCATATATTACATCTGCCGATTCCATTGTTCCTTTGCGGTGAGTAACTAATATAAATTGTGTACGCTGAGCATAATCCTTTAAAAATTTTGCAAAACGTTTTACATTCGCTTCATCAAGTGGCGCATCAATTTCATCAAGTACACTAAATGGCGCTGGATTATACGTAAAAAATGCAAATAACAATGCTATTACGGTGAGTGTTCTTTCTCCACCAGATAATACTGCCAAATTTTGTGGTTTTTTATCAGGTGGTTCTACCTCAATTTCTATTCCAGAATTTAAAATATCATCTTTATTCGTTAAAATTAATCTAGCATCTCCGCCACCAAATAAACGTTTAAAAATATCATTAAAATACACTTTTATTTTAGCAAAAGCTTCACCAAATTGCACTGACATTGTTTTATCTATTTGTTCAATAATCTTTAATAAATCCTCTTTGGCATTGATTAAGTCCTCAATTTGCTTATGCATAAAAATATAGCGTTCATTTAACGTTTCATATTCATTGATAGCATTAGGATTTACTTGCCCAATTTCTTTTAATTCTTTGTCTAATTTTTTTAATTTAGCTTTGAGCTCTGCCTCATCGAGTTCTAAACGATGATTTAATGCTTCTTGTGGTAATAATTCATATTCCTCTTGCATAGTCGTAATACATTGTTTTATTTCTGCTTCTAATTTGGCTACACTAACTTCACATTTATGAATTTTATCTTTAATTACATTTACTTTGGTGGCGATTTTTGCTCGCTCTTCGTCCATATCTGAAAGCTCGCTTCTCATTCCTAATTGACGTTTATAAAGCGTTTCATATTCTTTCTTGCCATCAGATTGCAATTTTTCTAAATTCATTACAGAATTTTCCAGTTGTTTCAATTCCGCCAAACTATCATCAATGACTTTTTGCAGACCTGCCATTTCTTGCTTACTTTCATCTAAAAAAGCCTTAAATCGTTCATTTTGTCCTTTCAATAATTGCAATTTATCATTATAACGAATAACTTCTTGTCTAGCTTCTGTGCAACTAATTTGCTTTTGCATTACTTTTTGCCGTGCAATTTTTAAATCATGTTTTAAACTTTCAATTTCATTATAAATATCTTCTGATATATTTTGCTTTTTATCTATTTGAGCCTTCATCTCTTTGATTTTTTGCTCTTGTTGTTCGATATCTGCTTCAATCGCCGTCTTTTTCACAATCAATGCTGAAATACGATTTTCTATAGATTTTAATATACCTTCTTGTGTTACAAACCATGTTTCAATTTGTTTAAATTCTACATTTTTTTGTGCTAATAATAACGATAATTCTTGCCAATCTTTTTGTAAGCGATTGATATTTTCTGCTAAAGCTACACGTTTGGTCTCTTTATCTTCATATTTTTGTTTAGCTTCACGTAAAGTTTTACGTTCACTTGTCAAATAATCTTTTAATTCTTCAAGTTCACCTTTACGATGTAGATACCCAGATTCTTTTGTATGAGAGCTACCACCTGCTATTGCACCACCTGGTTGTAATAATTCACCTTCTAAAGTAACAATACGCAAACGATAATCATATAATTTTGCCAGTTTTAAAGCATTATCAATATCATCAACTACTAAAATTCTACCCAATAATGATTTTGTAATTATATTATATTCTTCATCAATATTTACTAATTCATCCGCATATGCAATAAAGCCATATTTTCCTGGCTCTATTTCTGTACGTTTAGTTTTATGCGGTTGAACCGTAGTAAGTGGCATAAAAGTTACTCGACCAAATTTATGCTCTTTTAAATAATTTATTGCTGATTTTGCAGTATCTGTGTCTTTGGTAACTACATTTTGCATAGCTGAACCTAATGCTACTTCTATCGCTGTAATAAATGGGTCTTCTACATGAATAAGCTCCGCTACTGCCCCACAAATACCTTTTTTCCAAGCTTTATCTGCCTTTAATACTTTCTTTACCGCTTTACCAAAGCCCTCATACGACTCTTGTAAATCGGTAAAAAATTTCACCTTATCCTCAGCCATACGTACATTTTGACGCGTTTCATTGATAAGATCATTATCTTTTTTACATGCTTTCGTCAACTCATCTAAATTATCTTGTTGAGAATCAATACCTTGTTTTTTAGCTTCTACTTGTTTAGTAATTTTTTTTATTTCAGCTTGCAACAATTCTTTTTCACTATTTTTTTCTATTTTTTCATTAATCGCATGTTTAGACGCACTATGTTGATTTTCAATATTACTATCAATATCCGACATATCTCTTTTTAATAATAATAATATTTTATTTTGTTCTTCAATCTGCCTTAAGTGCTTGTTATCTTGTTCTTGTTTTTGCTTTAATTCATTTTCTTTAGTTGTAATTTTAGTTTCAATTTCAGCTACTAATGAATTTTCTACTTGTAATTTCTTTTCTAATTTATCAGCTGTAATATTTGCAAGCTCTGCTTTTCTTGCAATCTCCTCACTATCTTTCAAAGAAAGTACCAATTCTTCTTTAGTTTGCACTCTTCTTTCTTCTAGACGTTGCTGAGCTTGACAACTTTGACGAATACGCTCTTCTAATAATGTTGCTTGATTACGATTTCGTTCAATTTCTTCATGTATTTTTTGATTATTTTCTGCTAGTCCTTTTATTTTTTGTTCTAGCTTATTTATTTCGCTCTTTTGTGCCAATTTTTCTGCTTCCGATACTGAAACAGTAGCTTCTAATGACGCTCTATCTTGTTCATATGTTTTAATTTCTGTTATTAATTTATTATTTTCCGCAGTAAGATTTTCATATTTATACAAAATCTGTGTTAATCTACAATTTTTATACTCTGTATTTACCACATTATATCGTTTAGTTTTTTCTGCTTGCTCTTTTAAAGGCGTTAATTGTTTTTCAATCTCACTAACAATATCATTTAAACGCACTACATTAGCTTGAGTATTATCTAATTTTCGTTTAGCTTCACGTTTACGTTCACGATATTTCGTAATTCCTGCACATTCTTCAAAAAAATAACGACGTTCTTCAGGTTTTGTATTTAATATTTCATCTACTTTATTTTGACTAATTACACTTAATGAATTTTTCCCTAATCCCGTATCAGCAAATAAATTATAAATATCTTTTAAACGACATTTTGTCTTATTTATTAAAAATTCACTTTCTCCAGAACGAAAAATACGTCGTGTAATCATTATTTCTTGGAAATCTAAAGGCAATGTACCATCACTATTGTCAAAAGTAACCGATACTTCTGCCGCACCTAATGACCTTCTGGTACTACTTCCTGTAAAAATAATATCTTCTGCTTTATTTCCGCGTAAATTACGCACATTTTGCTCGCCTAATACCCAACGAATAGCATCTGTAATATTACTTTTACCACTACCATTAGGACCTACAATAGCTGTTATTCCTTCGCCAAAATCTACTTCTAATTTATCCGCAAAAGATTTGAAACCGTAAGCTTCTAATCGTTTTAACAGCAAACTTTTCACCGTCCATTATAAATCTCTCTTATTTACTAACTATTATATTTATTTTATCTATCTATCGTTATTTCTACTTTTACGCCTGTACCTGGCACAAATTTATCTTTTAACTCCTCTGGAAAAGAAATTTTAGCTGATGTTGTTATATTTTTATTTTCATCATCACTATCTTGATGCGTTACTTCTAATACTGTACCAGTCAAATCTGTTCCATCAATTATATAATGTACAAATTGACCTTGATGTACTTTTGCATATTCAGATTCAGTAAGTGGTGCTTCTACCCATAAATTTTTGGTATTACCCACATTCATAAAGACATCACCTTGTTTTAGTTCTGCGCCCTGTTTAAAATTTGTTAAATAAATAATACCACTTACAGGGGCAGTAATATCTGCATAATTATCATTAGATTGAGCTTTTTCTAAAGCTGCTTGTGCCTGTTCTAATTGAATTTGTGCTGTTGCTAAAGCTTCAGATAAAGCTTTAGATGGGGCTACAGTTGCACTTTGTTGTCTTACTACTGGCTGACTTGCCGATTGTAATGCATTTTGAGCTGCTGCATATTCTGATTGAGCTTCTGCATACTCTGTAGCACTTACTGCGCCTATAGAATATAATTTATCCATTTTTTGTTTATTCGCAGCTGCTGCATCTAAACGAGCTTGTGCCGCTGCAATATTTCCTGATGGTGCAGATACTACTGGTTGACTTACTACTACAGAATTTTTCATTTGCTGTTCTATATTGTCATAATTTATTTTAGCATCATCATATGCTTTTTGTAATGCCTGTATTTGCTCTGGGGTTACAACAACTTTCATTTTGGCTACAACTTGACCTGCCTCTACAGTGTCGCCATCATTAATTAATATTTCCGTTAAAGTCCCATCTGTCTGTGCTGGTATAATTACTACCGAACTTGTTAATTTTGCATCATTAATTGTAACTACACTTTGTGCTTGATTCCATTTATATACCCCAAAAATCACTAAAATTGTTATAATAAAAAATATAGGTACACTATACAATATAAATGGTTTTACTTTTTTTGTAATATCCTGTTCCACAAGGAACCCTCCTGTCCTTACCAATAAAAAAATCCTTTCTTATTTAATAAATAAGAAAGGCTGCATTTATTATTTCACAGCTAGTATAAAAATACCACAAAAACATAAAATATACAAGAAAATAGACATTATTATAATTTATTTCTAAGTAAATTATAATAAAATTTACAATTAGATTTTTATATCTTGACAATATCGAAAAAAATATAATAATTTATATATATATCATATCAAATTTATAAAAGGATCGTAGAATAATATATGTTTAAATATCAAATTATTGCTAAAGATATTCAAAAAAAAATCGAACAGGGAGAATTCTCTCCTGGAGAACAATTACCTCAAGAAATTGAAATGTGTAAACATTATAATGCTAGCAGAATAACTATTCGCGAAGCTATGAATCAATTAGTTTTATTAGGTTTAATCATTAAACGACGCGGGTCAGGCACATTCGTAAAAAATGTTGCTGAAGATATGCAAAATAAAGATGCTTTTCCTAAATCTTCACAATTTAACGGTTTTACTAGAGATTGTGCTAAGTTTAAAGTTTCTTCTGATATTCATAATTTTTCAGTAATTAATCCTCCACCAGAAATAGCTGAACAATTAAAAATATCCCCAAATAGTTTTACTTATTATATTTGTAGAACACGTTTTATTGATAATAAACCAGTAGTTGTAGAATACACTTATATGCCCATTGATATTATTTCTGGTATTACCCTTGATATTGTTTCAGGCTCTATTTATGATTATATTGAACACAAATTAAATTTAAAAATAAAAAGTGCTCATCGAACAGCTCGAGCTTCTATGCCTACACTAAATGAAAAACAATGGTTAAATATTACAGAAAAAAATTTTGTTCCTATCTTTGAAGTGGAACAAATAGCGTATCTAGATGATGGTCGTATTTTTGAATACTCTAAATCTCGTCATCGTGCCGATTTTTTTGAATTAAAAAGTGTTAGTGTACGATAAATAATAATTTTATATCTATTTTATTGAGGGCAAGTA
>Garnier_p2__coassemble_1141_pt1 | contig 33093 bp, 33 predicted proteins | sample Garnier_p2__metabat2_low_PE_022 | metagenome-assembled genome bin Garnier_p2
CGAAAGTACTTGCATGGAGACGTGCTGGGAGGATAGGAAATTGCCAGTTTGAAAAAGCACTGAATTATTCAGTGCTTTTTTCTTTGCCTAAAAACAGTTAAATTATATATAAAATCAATAATATTATTATGTATTTTTATGTTTTCATGTATATTTGTATTGTTTCGTATTGATTTATGTGATTTTATCCATTATAATAATACAAAGAAGTTTGATTCTTGTTTATTATTTAATAACAATAAATTTTGTGAAAAAAAGAACTATCTTTATTATGATTTATGATGGAGGAATTTTAATGTCTATTTGTAGAACAATATTGAATGAAACATCTTATTTTGGTAAAGGCGCTATTAAAGAAATAGCTAATGAAGTACATAACCGTGGCTTAAAAAAAGTTATGTTAGTTACAGATAAAGATTTAATTAAATTTAAAGTAGCAACAAAAGTTATTGATATTTTAGATGAAGCAAAAATTGATTATGAAGTTTATGATAAAATTAAACCAAATCCAACTCTTAAAAATGTTACTGAAGGTGTAGAATTCTGCAAAAATTGTCAAGCAGATGTAATTGTTGCTGTTGGTGGTGGTAGTGCTATTGATACAAGTAAAGCAATTGCTATCATTATGAAAAATCCTGAATTTGCAGATGTAAGAAGCTTAGAAGGTGCATCTCCTACTAAACATAAAGCAATGCCAATTATTGCTGTATCCACAACATCTGGTACTGCTGCAGAAGTTACTATTAACTACGTAATTACAGATGAAGAAAACAATCGTAAATTCGTTTGCACAGACCCACATGATATTCCAGTGGTAGCAATCATTGACCCTGAAATGACAGCTTCTATGCCACCAAAACTTTGTGCTGCAACTGGTATGGATGCACTTGTACATGCAATCGAAGGTTATATTACTAAAGGTGCTTGGGAATTAACTGATATGATGCACTTAAAAGCAATTGAAATTATTTCCCGTTCTTTAAGAGATTCTGTAAAAGGCAGCATGGAAGGTAGAGCTCAAATGGCTTTAGGTCAGTACATTGCAGGTATGGGATTCTCTAATGTTGGCTTAGGTATTGTGCATTCTATGGCTCATCCATTAAGTGCGGTTTATGATATTCCACATGGTGTGGCTTGTGCAATTTTATTAACTCCTGTATTAAAATTCAATGCACCTGCAACTGCTGATAGATATCGTAATGTTGCTGTAGCTATGGGCGTTGAAGGTACTGAAAATATGACAGTTGAAGAAGCTCGTGAAGCTTGTATCGCTGCTGTTGAAAAATTAAGTATTGATGTAGGTATCCCACAGAAATTAACAGAATTAGGTGTAAAAGAAGAAGATGTTCAATTCTTAGCTGAATCTGCATTTGTTGATGCTTGTACACCAGGTAATCCAAGAGATGTAAGCGTTGAAGAAATAAAAGAAATTTATAAATCTATTATGTAATAGGTTTGTACATTAATATGTAAAAAGATAACCTCACTGATGGAAATAATTCAAAATCAGTGAGGTTTTTTATAATCGTTTACTTTTGATATTGTAAGGAACGAATTGTTTCAATAAATTTAATATGTTTATTAATTATATTGATGAATTTTCCAGTAAAGATTCCTGCAAGGATAGTGCCAAGACCGATACCGTTTAATGCATTAAAGAAGAAAAATGAAAGTAAAGTAGCTATTAAGATTAAGGTAATATCAAAATATATTTTTATTGTGCCGAATTTGATGGTTGGCTTTTTACGGATTATGGCTAAAAATAGTGCTCTAACTACGCCTTCTCCAGGAATAACGATGACATTTGGAGCTACTTCAATACATATACCAAAAGCGAGTATGAAACAACCTAAAATTAAAATAGATATTTGTAATAAAAAATTTTCAGGTTGAACAAAGTTCAAAAGATTCATACTGGCATCGATAAAAATACTAAATATAATACTAGCTATTAGTTGCAAAGATTGAATAGGTTTGAAGTTTTTACGTAGAATGCAAATTTCAATGATGATAAAGAAAACATTAAAGATAAAAGTAGTTAAACCAAAACTAAACTGAGAAAAAGCTAAGCTGATAACATAAGGAATAGAAGAAATTTGTGAAGTTCCCAAATTACTTTTTGTGATAAGTGCAATACCAAAGGAGTTAATTATAATGCTGAGAGTAAAATATAAATAGCGGGAAATAATTGTTTTCAAAAAATAGCCTCCTTAAATTTTTAGTTAAAATATATTATAAAAGAATTTTTGTAAATATTGTAGTTAAATAAGTATAAAAATAGTGTTTAATTTTATTTTAGGGCTGACAATTATCTTAAAAAAAGTGTATAGTATTTTATAAGATATTAAAAAAAAGAAAGGACGTTTTTTGTGAGTTTAGAAGAAAAATATTTGGCAGGATTTAAAGTGGGAAAGAAAGAACAATATGCAGCCAGAATGGCATTTTTTATACCGGGATTTGCAATTTCTACTTGGGCGCCAATGATTCCTATGGTGAAAGAGCGTTTGTCTATTGGGGCAGATGTATTGGGGTTGTTATTGTTGTGTGTAGGTATAAGTGCTTTTTTTATTATTCCAGTAGGTGGGATTTTAGGTAAAAAATTTGGTTGTAGAAAAGTAATATCAGCTACAGGATGTTTATTTGCTATATCATTAATTGCACTTTCTTGTTTGCCAAATGTTTGGTTATATGCAATATGTTTAATATTTGTGGGTTGCATAATGGGTTGCGTTGAAGTGAGTATGAATTTGAATGCAGTAGTTGTCGAAAAATTATCGAAAAAACGTATGATGTCAAGTATGCATGGTTTTTGGAGTATTGGTTGTTTTTGTAGTGCAGGTTTATTTAGTATCTTGGCTAAATTGGGTGTAAATGTGACTGTTATTGCAAGTATACATTGTGCAATTATTTTGTTAGTAGTAGCTATTTTTGGTAAGTATTTTTTAGATTATAAAGGTGCAAGTAGTGAAAGTGCAATTGCTCTACCAAAAGGAATTGTAATTTTATTTGGATTTTTAACTTGTGTAACTTTTTTAAGTGAAGGCGCTATTATGGATTGGAGTGGAGTATTTTTATCTGAGGCGAAAAATGTAGAATTGTCTTTAGCTGGCTTAGGATATGCTTTATTTTCAGTAGCTATGTTAGTTATGCGTTTACTTGGTGATAAATTTGTACAATATTTAGGTGAAGAAAAAACAATTGTTTTAGGTAGTATTTTCGCAAGTGTAGGTTTTGTTTGGGTTATTTTAGTAGATGATTTTTATGTAATGCTTGTGGGGTTTGCTTTAATTGGTTTTGGAGCATCAAATATTGTGCCGGTTGTTTATAGTTTGTTACAATATCAAAAAGATATGCCAATAAGTGCAGCTGTTACAGCAATTACTTGTATGGGTTATACTGGAGTAATTTTAGGGCCAGCTATTTTAGGCTTTATTGCTCATGGTATAGGGATTGTTTCTGTATTTGTTTTATTGATGATATTATTATTAATGCAATCGATACTGGCAAAATATATATTTAAAAAATTGATGTAAACAAAGAGCTATAATTTTTATTATAGCTCTTTAGTTTTTTAGGCTAAATGAAATAGATTTTTTTGTGAAAAAATAACAAGTGTATCATTTGCTTGAATGATACTATCACCATCGGGGATAATATCTGAATTTTTACGTTGGATTAATACAACTAAAGAATCTTTACCTAAATCAATATCACGAAGTTTTTTACCAATTAAATTACTTTTGTTATCGATAAATAATTCATTTAGGTGAATAGAATCATTGTCTTTATATGTTTGTACGCAAATAATTAAGGCATCATTTTCGAGTAAAAGTGTATTGCCTTTAGGAATAAGGGTTGCACCTTGACGAGAAACAGCGGCAATTAATGCACCAGGAATAGAGCCTATTTCACAGATACGTTTATTTATCCAAGGGTGATTATTGATAAGTTCTAAGCGAATAAAATTAACATCAGTTTCATCAGAATAATCATTGAATGTTTTCATGACATTGTCATTGTCATCAATCATATTTAAACGTTTGGAACATGATGGTAATAATGCACCTTGAAATAATAATGATAATAAAACTACACAAAAAACAATAGAGAAAATTGAATCATCAGTATAATTAGGTGAAACGATAGCAATGATAGCAAATACGATGGAAGCTGCTCCACGTAATCCTGCTAAAGATAAAATTAATTGCTGATTGAATGGTGCTTTAAAAGGTGTTAATAAAACGGCAATAGATAATGGTCTAGCTATAAAAGTAAGAAATAAAGCTATACATAAGGATGATATAAAATATGTTGGGAGTTTAGTTGGAGAAACTAAAAGACCTAATAAAAAGAAGATAAGCATTTGCATCATGCCATTAAATGCGTCAAAGAAATTAACTAAATTTTTCTTTTGGGGAATATGTTGATTACCAATAATGATACCTGTAATATAAGTGCTTAAATAACCATTTCCACCAATAAGTGTAGGTAATGTATATGCTACTAAGGCAATTGCCACAAGAAAAATAGCGTCGAACCCATCTTCATTAAATTGAACATTTTTTAAAATCCAAGTAGAAATAAGTGCTAATAAAAGGCCACAAATAATACCAAAGGTGAATTGAGTAAATAAAAGATAAGAAATTTCACCAAAAGATAAAACGCTACCAATACTAGCAAGTAAAATCATAGTGAGCATATAAGCACAAGGGTCATTACTACCACTTTCGATTTCAAGCATAGGAGCAGTATTATATTTTAAATTTAGTCGTTGTGAACGTAAAACAGAAAATACAGAAGCTGCGTCTGTTGAACTAAGTACGGCACCAATTAATAAGCCTTCAATGAGATTCATATTTAAAAAATAATGACAAAATAGTCCTGTAGAGCCAGCTGTGATAAATACTCCTAAGGTACTTAGTAAGCTTGCCTGAAGTGCAATAGGTTTTGCCGTACGCCATTTTGTGCCAAAACCGCCATAAAACATGATAAAAATCAAAGCAGCAGAGCAAATTTTTTCAGTAATAGCATAATTTTCAAATTGAATTTTGAATAGACCATCAGAGCCAAAGAGCATTCCTAAGGCAATAAAAAATAATAAGGTAGGTACACCGAAACGACGTGATAATTTACTACCGATGACACAGGCAATTAAAATAATTGCACAAATTAAAAGAAAAGAAATCATAATTATAGTTATCCTTTATAGTGTATTTAGTGTTTTATAATTATCTCAAATAGTAGATATAATGTCAAAAAAAAGACAATTTATCTTTTACGTAAAAATAAACAAAAAGATAAATTGTCTTAAAAAATATATAGGTAATAAAATATTAAGCTTGTTCAGGAACTAAACCATTTTGATAAGCAAGCATTAAATGATAAATATCATTGATTTGAGCTTGAATTTCTTCGCCTAAATCAGTATCAGCAGTAGAAGAATGATAATTTTGTAATTCTAAAGTACAAGATACAGATTCAATATCTTGATTGGCTTTTAAAGATTCTTTGATATTAGCACAAGATTGATGTTCTAGTAAGCGAAGACCACGAGAGTTTGAAATTAAAGTATAACCAGCGATACCTGTTTTTTTATGGTAAGCTTTGCAAAAACCACCATCGATGATAATCAATTTGCCATTAGCTTTTACAGGGCTTTCACCTTCTTTTACTTTTACAGGAACATGGCCATTTATGATGTGTCCTCGTTTAGTTTTGAGAGAGAATTCTTGTAAAATCATATCGCAAATTTGTTCATCATTACAATATTTGTAATAATTATCGGAAGGTTCAACCCAAGTGGATTTATCTTCAATAAACATACGTTCAAATGTTTTAAATTCTCTACCTGAAAATGGTGAATATCTGCCACACCAAAAATAATACATTAAATCAATGACTTTTTGATCATATAAACCTAAATAAGCTTGGCGAATAGTTTTATCGACAAAATCTAAATAATTTTTACCATAATAGTAAGTATTATTGATATAAATACGCATGAAAGTACCATCTTCATTTAATGGTATACAGCCATGGAATAAAAGATTATTGTTATAAGCTTTATATACACTACCTTTTTGATAAAGAAAATCTATATGCTTACGTAAACGAACACTATCTAAAAATGCTGATTTAATATCATATAAAACATCGGCTTCTTCCTCGGATAATTTATATGGATCATTAGCATCTATAGTAGGGAAAGAAGGACTTTTTATAGGATAAGTATTATCATCAATTTTTATATATTTTGAAGTGTAATCAATTTTATCTAATAAAAGACGTGTATCCATTTTTAAATCAGGATTACGTTTGATAAGTTGTCCTTCAAGTTTGAATAAAATAATAGAAATAGTTCGTTGCATAGCAGTAAGTAAAGCTTTATCAGGATAAAGCTTACTAGCAAGAGAAGATAAAGAACGTAAGCTAATAGCATAACCTTTTTCTAAAACAGCAATATTATTATAAGAAAGACAATTTCTAACAACAGTGGCAATACAAGCATCATTACCACACATTGCGCCCATCCATAAGATATCATGATTGCCCCATTGAATATCTACAGAATGATGTTGACGGAGCATATCAATAATCGCATCAGGTCGTTGACCGCGGTCATAGATATCACCGACAATATGCAAATGAGCTACAGCTAATTTTTTGATAAATTTAGTAAAAGCTATAATATAATCAGTACCACTGTTAATATTAATTAGCGTATTTAAAATAGTATTAAAATAAACTTCTTGGAAACTGTCATCATTTGGTCTAGATGTAAGTAATTCTAAAATGATAGTTTCATACCCTTCAGGAAGAAGATTTTTTAACTCAGATTGCGGATATTTATATGACATTAAACGAGCTAAACGTAAAAGACGTATAAGATTATCTGAGTACCATTGGGTAGTTGCTAATTTTTGTTTTTTTAGATTGAGTATTTTTTCCTTAGGATAATAGATTAAAGTACAGAATTCAGCTTTTTGTGAATCAGACATTTCATCGGAGAATAAATAATCCACTTTCTCTTTTATGACACCCGAGCAATTATTTAAGATGTGGAAAAAAGATTCATATTCTCCATGTAAATCACTCATAAAATGTTCAGTGGGTCGAGCTAAGTTTAAAATAGCTTTTAAACGAATTAACTCAGTTACTACAGATTGGCGGTTTGGATACTTCTCTGATAATAAGTATAAATACTTATATTTTTGTTTGTTCTTATCCACAGCAATACTCCTTTATAAAAATGATTATATGCTTATTATATATTAATTTTCATTTTTGTGAAAATAAAGTTTTTTTAGTATACGTTTACTTGTAAAAAATAAATTAATAATTGCGGAAAATATAAGAAAATCATATAATAGAATAGTTAACTTTAAGTTTAATGAAAAAATGTGAGGGATAAAATTGAATAAGGGCGTTAAGAAAAGTAAATATGGTATTGTTAAATATATATTAATCTTAATAGTTGTATTTATTTTATCAGGTATGGTAGGAGCTTTTTTTGCGAATGCTTTAATTGATAATAAATCAGATTATAAAGAAAATGAACAAAAAGGTTTATTAGTAGCTAGAGATAAAGCAACTGTAATGATTATGGGTGTAGATGAACGTGCTGATGATGTAGGTAGAAGTGATACATTGATGATAGCAACATTAGATCCCGAAAAAAATCAAGCAGCAATATTATCTGTACCAAGGGATACACGTGTAAAAATATCAGGTCATGGATTTGATAAAATAAATGCAGCCTATGCTTATGGTGGTAGACAATTAACACAAAAAACAATAGAGAATTTATTAAATACCCATATTGACCATTATATAAAAATAAATATACATGGTTTTACCAAAATCATTGATGCCTTAGGTGGTATAGATATTGATGTAGAAAAACGTATGTATTATGAAGACCCTTGGGACGATGATGGCGGATTATATATTGACCTTCAACCAGGAATGCAACATATGGACGGAAAAACAGCAATAACATATGTACGTTATCGTGATGAAGAAGGCGATATAGGTAGAATAAAACGTCAACAAAATTTTATGAAAGCAGTAATGGATAAATTAGTATCCCCAACAATTATTCCGAAATTACCATCTATTGTTTCAGCAGTATCTGATTCTGTAGAAACAGATATGTCAGTAAGTGAAATTTTATCTTTCATTGGTACATTACAAGAAGCTAAAAATAATGGATTGAAATCAGATATGATACCAGGTAAACCGGTATATATTGAAGATGTAAGTTATTGGGTACCAGATATTAAGAAAACACGCCAAATTTTAGCAAATACTTTAGGGGTAGAAATTAATAACTCAATGTCTAATTCGATGTATGAAGATGCTGTAGAGTATAGAGAATCTATTCCAGATAATGCTGAAGAAATAACTGTAACTGAAAGAACAAAACGTGAAATAGAAAAAGAACGTGAAGAACGTTTACAGCGTATACGTGAAGAACAAGAAGAATCTTTAAATCGCCGAAAAGAAGCTACACAGCGAATTGAAGAAGAACATAAACATACAATTAATCAAGAAAAAATTGAACCAAAACGAGAAGAAAAAAATGCTCCAGTAGAAGAGCTTACCAATAAAGTAGAACCACCATCTATGAGAAATAATGGAGCTGAAAAATCTTAAAGTATCAAAAAAGATAGACAGGGTATTTCCCTATCTATCTTTTTTATACGCAAATTAATAATTGAAAAACCCACCTACATTAAATGCAGATGGGTTTTTCATATATAAATAAAAAATAGAATATAGGAGGTTATTTGGTGGAAAAAATTTTGTGGAAAGAAAAGTTATCATATGGTATAGGAGCGTATGGAAAAGATTTTGTATATAATATGATTGCTGCTTTTTTAATGATTTTTTACACAGATGTAGTAGGTGTATCTTTATTTTTTGTAAGTACTTTATTTTTAGTTGTGCGTATTGTAGATGCACTTACAAATCCTTTTATGGGGTGGATTGTAGATAATACAAAAACTCGTTGGGGAAAATTTCGACCTTGGATACTTGTAGGGACAGTAATAAACTCAGTGGTGTTAGTTTTATTATTTTTAAATCCAAGTGCCTTTTTACAAGGGGTATTGATTAATATCTGGTGTATAGTTACTTATCTTTTATGGAGTATTACTTATACATTAATGGACGTGCCTTTTTGGGCGATGATACCAGCATTTTCTAATGAATCAAATATACGTAATGAAATGTCAATGATTGGACGATTATTTGCCAATTTTGGTGGACAAATGATGGCGGCAATAGGTTTATTGATAATTGCTTGTTTAGGTATAAATATGGGTGCTAGCGTAGGTGATGGTTATTTAAGATTTGCTGTCATTGTAGCTGTGGTTTTTAATATTTGTGAAATAATTTGTGTAAGAAACGTTACAGAACATGTAGTTGTAAATAATAAAAAGACATTGAAACCTACAGAGATATTAGGCTTTTTGAAAGAAAATGACCAATTATTAATTATTATAATTATGACCATTTTGCAACAAATTGCAGTATATTTATGGATTGGTATGAATATTTATTTCTTTAAATATGTAGTTTGTCATGAAGATTGGTTTTCAATTTTTAGTATAGTAAACTTTGTAGTAGCGTCAGTTGGATTATTGGCTTTTCCTAGTTTAGCAAATAAATTATCACGAAAAATAATATATATATTATCTATTGTATTTTTGATAACAGGATTATTAGGTATGTTTTTTATTGGTGTAGATAAACAAACCGATATAGTTTTATTTTTTATAGTAGCAGGATTTTTCTGTTTGGGAAATGCACTTGCAGGTATATTAACTACAGTAATGCTTGCAGATACAGTGGATTATGGCGAGTATAAATGTGGTGTGCGAAGTGAAGCTATTGTCTTTTCGGTGCAAACGTTTACTGTAAAATTTGGTTCAGCAATAGCTGGTTTTATTGGTGCCATGGTTTTATCTATGGTTGGTTATATACCAAATGTGGAACAAAGTGCAGATACTATTTTAGGCCTTAGATTGATAATGTTTGTAGTTTCATCAATAATATTTGTAATTATTTTAGGGATTTATTTAAAATTTTATAAACTAAATGGGAATTTTTATCAAAAAGTATTAGATGAATTATTGATAATGCGTAAAAATAATAATTAAAATAAAAAGCTCACTGAGAAAGAAGCATTCTTTAACTATATTTAAACAATTAAAGAATGCTTATTAAAAATCTTAGTGAGCTTTTTTAACGAAATAACATATTTAAAACGATTGTTAAGATAATACTGATTAAAATAGAACTACCTAAAGGAAAATATACACCCCAGTTAGAGCCTTCCCATTTAAAATCAAAGGGCAATTTACCAAATGGGAGAAATTTACCACCGAAATGGATAATTAAGCCAACTATAAGTAATATAATACCTAGATAAATGAGAATTTTTCCTAGATCATACATAAGCTATTTTCCTAAATTATTTTTCATCATCTTTAATTTCAAAAGCAGCAAGTGCGGCTACTTTGTCATTATTATCCATGTTCATCATTTTTACACCTTGAGTGTTTCTGCCAATAACAGAAACCTCTTCAATATTTGAACGAATAACGATACCTTCTGTAGAGATGAGCATAAATTCTTGATTATCATCAACTACTTTTATGCCGATAACAAAACCAGTTTTTTCAGTAACTTTTACATTAATTAAACCGATTCCACCACGAGTTTGAGTACGGTATTCAGATGTAGCTGTACGTTTACCAAAACCATTTTCAGTAACAGTTAATACTTCACAATTATCACGGATATTATCCATGCCAATGACTGTGTCATCGCCTTTGAGCTTGATACCGATAACACCACGAGCATTTCTACCCATAGGGCGAACATTTTCTTCGTTAAAGCAAATAGACATACCATCACGAGTACCAATGATGATTTGACGATTACCATCAGTGAGTTTTACGCCGATTAATTCATCATCGTCTTTAAGTGAAAGTGCAATAAGTCCAGTCTTTTTACGATTAGTATCAAATTCGCTAAGACCTGTTTTCTTCACAATACCATGGTTAGTAGCCATGAATAAATATCTGTCTTTAGAGAATTCTTTGATTGGAATAATTGCAGTAATTTTTTCTTCTTTAGCAAGAGGTAATAAGTTTACGATAGCTGTACCTTTTGCAGTTCTACCAGATTCAGGAATTTCATAGCCTTTTAACTGATAAACTAAGCCTTTATTTGTGAAGAATAATATTGTGTTATGAGTGGAAGTAATAATCATATTTTCAACATAATCTTCTTCTTTAGTACCCATACCAGTAACACCACGGCCACCACGTTTTTGATTACGATAAGTAGTAACAGGGATACGTTTAATATAATTATTATGTGTAAGGGTAATAACGACATCTTCTTCAGCGATAAGGTCTGCAATATCAACGTCAGAGCTTGCATTAGTGATTTGTGTACGACGAGCATCACCAAATTTAGCTTTAACAGCAGAAAGCTCTTCTTTGATGATATTTAAGATTTTGGCTTCATCAGCTAAAATTTCTTCTAAATTAGTGATATAATCTAAGATTTCAAGATATTCATTTTCGATTTTTTCACGTTCAAGACCAGTTAAACGTTGTAATCTTAAATCTAAAATAGCTTGAGCTTGTTTTTCTGTAAGTGTATAGTCACTCATTAAAACTTCTTTAGCACTATCGCCGTTTTTAGCTTCACGGATTATTTTAATAATAGGGTCTAAATGATCAAGTGCAGTAGTTAAGCCTTCTAAAATATGAGCACGGGCTTGTGCTTTAGTAAGTTCATATTGAGTACGACGGCGGATAACATCTTCTTGATGTTTGATGTAATAATGAAGTACTTGTTTTAAATTTAAAATACGAGGGTGGCCATTAACAAGTGCAAGCATGATTACGCCGAAAGTTTCTTGTAATTGAGTATGTTGATAAAGTTGATTTAAGATGACTTCTGGATTAACGTCACGACGTAAATCAATAACAATACTCATACCATTACGGTCTGATTCATCATTAAGGTCAGTAATGCCATCAATTGTTTTATCACGAACGAGATCAGCAATACGTTCTACAAGACGAGCTTTATTTACTTGATAAGGAAGTTCAGTTACAGTAATACGAGGCTTACCATTAGGAAGTGTAGAGATTTCAGTGCAAGCACGCATTTTTACTGCACCACGACCAGTTTTATAAGCAGAAATAATGCCATCACGTCCCATAATCATAGCACCAGTTGGGAAATCTGGGCCTTTGATTGTTTGCATTAATTCTTCAATAGTAATTTCAGGATTATCAATCATTTGAAGTACGCCATCAATTACTTCAGTTAAATTATGTGGTGGTATATTTGTAGCCATACCAACAGCGATACCAGAAGAACCATTTACTAATAAATTCGGTATTTTGGAAGGTAAAACAGTAGGTTCTTGTAAGGATTCATCATAGTTTGGTGTGAAATCTACAGTTTTTTTATCAATGTCTTGGAGCATTAATTCAGCGATTTTAGACATACGTACTTCGGTATAACGCATAGCCGCAGCAGAGTCACCATCGATAGAACCAAAGTTTCCATGACCATCAGCAAGCACATATCGACAAGAAAAGTCTTGAGCCATACGAACAATAGCATCATAAACAGAACTATCACCATGAGGGTGATACTTACCTAGTACTTCCCCGACGATACGAGCGGATTTTTTGTATGGTTTATTAGAGCCCATACCTGCTTCTTGCATAGCATATAAAATACGACGATGAACAGGTTTTAGACCATCACGAACATCTGGTAAAGCACGCATAATAATTACGCTCATAGCATAATCAATATACGAATTTTTCATTTCATCTTCAAGATTTACAGGAATAACTTTTCCTGTAATTATATCTTCTGTCACATTCTCACCTCAATTTTAATTTACGGTCAAAATATGACCGAACAAACATCTAAAAACATTCTTCTTAACTAATATATTTTATCATTTTTAGCAAGAAAAGTCTATGAAATGGGGCTTTTTGTACACTTTACTTATATTTAAAATAAAAAAATATGAACTAAAAAAAGAATTAGTTCATATTTTTTTATAGATTTTTTAATTGTTTTTTATAATTAGAATTAACTCGTTTGGAATCTCTAATTTTTTGACAAGTCATTTTAAAAACATCTCTATTTAAAGACTGTTTTTGTAAAAAAATAAGTCCTTTTTCTGGATAATAGGTAAAATATTTACTAAAAGCCCAAGCTTTGGCCATTTTTACACTATAAGAAATATCCTTAGTTTGATAAATAAGACTAAGAGTATTTTCTGCAAAATCTTCAGTTAAATAATAGTCTAATAACATTACAATAGCAAAACGAAGTTCATATTCGTTGTTACTGTGTAAATAAGTTTTTATAAAGGGAAGATATTGCTTTTTTTCTGAAAATGTTAATTTAAAACTAGCACAAAAACTATCACATGTAGACCAATTATTTATTTTGGGTAAAAAGCTATGCATTAATTTAAATTTTTCACAAAGTTCTATAGGTGCATAAGCAATAATAAATCCTTCAAGCATAGTTTGCTCAAAGTATTTATTATTGTTTTGCACTAAATAATCAGAACATGTATTTTCTTTGATTAATTTTTGAGCTAATTGACGCAATATGGGTAAACGTACACCTAAGATAAGTGTTTTATCTATTGTAGAAGGTAGTAGTTTGGCGGTGAATCTTGCATAAGACTTATCTGCATGATTATATAAAAAAGCTAAAACATCATCGAGTATCATGTTTTAAAATATCAACCTTTCAATACATGAGTATATAAAAAGCCTTCACGCATACCTGCGTCTTTATACGTAATATTGGTAGCATTGATTAATTTAGCGATTTCATTGGCGATTATCATACCAGGAATAATAGTATGCAAACGATCAGGAACAGTTTTTAATAAAGTAGTAATATCTTTATCTAATAATTTTTGTCCACGTGTAAAATGTGCAATCATTTCAGGAATTTTAATGGTAGGTATGGTTTCGTTAGTGCTATCTTGAAGATACATTTCATTATATAAAGCTCTAGCGCCTTTACAAGTACCACCAATACCACAAATTTCAGCATGGGAGATATTTTTAAATTCAGGAGCAGTATCAATAACGGTATGCACTTCTTTAATCATATTAGTGATTTCTTCTTTACTAGGCAAAAAATCAGTAGCATATTTGGTATGCAGTGCTAAAGAGCCGATAGGAAGACTGGTTTTTTGTACAATTTGATTATGAGCAAAACGAATAAGCTCTGTACTAGCGCCACCAATATCAATAATAAATCCAGTATCATAATCTAATTCATGGGTCGCGGCAATAAAATCATAAGTGGCTTCTTCATCACCAGAAATGATATGCAAATCTATACCGGTACGACGAATAATTTCATTTACAGCTTCGGTACTATTTTGAGAGTTTCTTAAAGCTGCAGTAGTAAAAGCACTGACATTTTTTATACTGAAAGAAGTCAAAAAAGCTTTAAAATCATTTAAAATTTCCGAGGCTTTATCAATGCCTTCAGGTTGCATAATATTATTTTTTACATAGCTGGCAAGACCAACCGTATGTTTGCGTTTATGCACAAGAGTGAGTTTATTATCCATAATTTCATAAATAGCCATGCGAATAGTAGTAGAGCCGATATCAATAACTGCATATAACATAAAAATATCTCCTAATAATTTACTTTAATAAATCAAGAACTTGTTTTCCAATTAAGACAATAGACATAATGATAAATAAAGTTTTTACATATGTAGCACCTTTGACTAAAGCCATACGAGCTCCACAGAAAGCACCGAACATCATAGCGATACCCATAGGAATAGCATAAGCAAAATTTACAATGCCGGAAAAAATAAAAAATAAAGCTCCAGCAATATTACTTGCAAAATTTAAACCGCGGGCATTAGCGGCAGCACCGATAAAATCAAAACCAATCCAAAGAAAGGCAAAAAGTAAAAATGTACCAGTACCAGGGCCAAAGAAACCGTCATAAAAGCCAAAAACAAAAGCAGCAATACAACTTAATATCCACATACGTTTACTCATGCCCTTAAAAGTAGCTGTTTGACCAAAATTCTTTTTAGTTAAAGTATAAATTGTTACAGCAACGAGTAAAATGATAATAAGAGGTCTAAGAAAATCAGAAGGTATTAATTTTAAAATACTAGCACCACAAACAGAACCAAGAAAAGATAGTGGCAGTAAATATTTTATTGTAGAAAAATCTACCTTACCTGAACGAACAAATGAAGCAAAGCCAATGGTTGCTCCCATAGAAGCTGCTACTTTATTGGTAGCAATTGCCGTAACAGGTGAAATTCCAACAAATAATAATGCAGGTAAAGAAATAAGTCCGCCACCACCTACTACAGTATCAATAAAAGCAGCAATAAAACCCGTAATAATTAGAAATAGTAGGATATAGATGTTAATGTCGTCCATACAAAAAATCCTTTCTTAAAAAATATTAAATAATAATATATTTTAACATATTGAATTGAATAAGAAAATTTTATTAAAAAAAAATCAGCTTTAGTAAAACTAAAACTGATTTTATATCTTATTAATAACTAGGACTATTAATACCAGTGCCAGTTATGGGAATAACTACACGATAATTGTCAGGTTTTCCTTTTTTGAAATATTTTAAAGCACCAGCTAAAGATGAGGCTGCTGTTGGTTCGATGTATAGACCTTTTCTACCAATTTGATGTTGAGCCTCGATGATTTCTTCATCACTGACAGTGAGAACTTCACCACTACTATTAGTGATAGCAGTAAGCATTTCTTTAATACGCATAGGTTCAGCAACACGAATAGAATCAGCAATAGTGTATTTTACTTTAGAAGGTTTACGCTTTTTGGTATATGCATCATAAAGTGGACAGCAATTTTCACTTTGTACAGCAATAAATTTTGGTAAACGACCGAGCTCAATAAATCCATAATAGAGACCTAAGAGCATTGTACCATTACCTACAGGGAGAAAAATATATTCAGGAACATTATTATCTAATTGATGATAAATTTCATAAGCTAAAGATTTAATACCTTCAAAAAATAAAGGATTATAAACATGAGAAGCATAGTAAGTTTTAGTTTTGATAGCTTCTTTTTGTGCTATTTTAGCAGCTTTATCACGGTCACCTACAACAAGACGAATTTGAGCACCATAAGTTTCGATTTGTTTTAATTTACTTTCAGATATATCTTCAGGAACAAAAGCTGTACATTTTATATTAGCAGCAGCAGCATAAGCAGCAATAGCAGAAGCAGCATTTCCGGAAGAATCTTCAATAATGTGTTTAACATCTAATGTTTTTAAAATATTAATTAAGGTTTTTGCACCACGAGCTTTAAAAGAGCCTGTAGGATTTAGATTTTCCATTTTGAAAAGAAAATCTTGTTTACCAAAATTGATGGATATCAACGGTGTTTCAACTTCACCAATAGAAATATTTTGAGGAATAGAGGCACCATCATTTTTATATAATCTAAATAAACCGCCACAAGAGCAGTGATATGAAGTTGAATTTAGTGGATATTCCTTTTTACATTTTTCACAGTAAAAATGCACAACAATCATCTCCCAATAAAAATATTAATTGGTTAGGACTAAAAAAGATATGAACGATATGTTTATGTATATAGATGTTTATATAATATATATTCTATAAACGTAAACTTTTTTCCTTTATGAATAATAGTTAATTTGTTTGAAATACAAAATAAAAGTATGATATTATATGAAGAGAAATTTCAATCTCTAAAGGGCGAAAAATAAGCTATAAAAACTTTTTTTTAATTTTTAAAAAAAAGTTTAAAAAAAGTGTTGACATTTTTATTCAAAGGTCATATAATAATACATGTTCTCACGAGAGAGAAACAAACGAGTGAGGAACGGGGCATGGCTCAGTTTGGTAGAGCACCTGGCTTGGGACCAGGGGGTCGCAGGTTCGAATCCTGCTGCTCCGACCATTATGAAATGATAAGGAAGCGTAAGCTTCCTTTTTTGTTTATTAGCGAAGGCAAAGGCTTTCGCTTTTTTTATGAATAAATTTAAATAGGAGTACATATAATGTCAGAAATAGTACAACCCCAAAAAGTGATTTCTAATAAAAAATCTTATTTACAAGTAACATTACTTGCATTAGGTCATTTTTTTAATGATTTTTATTGCAATTTTTTACCTATTTTGTTACCAGTATTAATTCCTAAATTGGGATTATCACTTACATTAAGTGGAGCATTAGTGATGATTATGTCACTTACTTCAAATGTATTACAGCCAGCTTTTGGTTATTTTATGGATAAATATAATTTTAATAAAATTATTCCATTGATAATTCCGTTTGGTGCGTTTTTTACTTGTATTATTAGTTGGGCAAATAATTTTTTAGTTTTAGCTATTTTAATAGCATTGAGTGGTTTAGCGGTGTCTACATATCATCCTATGGGAGCAGGATTAGTTAGTAAGGTAGCGCCGAAAGAAAAAATTTCATCATGTATTTCATGGTTTATTGCTGGTGGTAGCTTAGGTTTTGCGATATCTCCAATTTTGTTAGTGTATTTTATGCAAATGTATGATTTATCGGTACTTCCAGTACTTATTTTTCCTGCAATTATTTTAGGCATATTGATGTATGTTTCAGGTTTATCTAAAGCACGTTTTGTAAATGAAAAAGTAGCCAAAGAAATGCGTTTTGATTTATGGAGTATTTTAAAAAATAAACCATTGATGCTATTGAATTTTTCTATGGGTCTTCGAGCTTGGTTATTTACAGCGTTAGTAACGTTTTTACCATTATGGGCTATTGAAAAGGGTTATGATAGTACTGTTGGTGGTTGGGTACTTACAGTTTATTTATCAGGCTCTGTAATTGGTGGGCTTATTGGTGGTGCTTTAAATGATAAAATTGGTTATAAAAAAGTAATTTTATGGGCTTTAATATTTACTTTAGTGCCAACAGCGTATTTCTTATTTGCAAGTGAAATTAATTTATTAGTATATATTGCGTTATTTATTGGTGGCGGATTAGTAATGGCAGCAAATCCAGGAGCAATTGTTTGGGGTCAAGATTTCTTGCCAGATAATCCAGGTATGGCATCAGGTATGATGCTAGGGCTTTCTTTTGGCTTAGGTGGTTTTGGTACAATGCTTACAGGCTCTATTGCTGAAATTACAGGACTTACAGTTGCTTTGGCTTTAACAGGTGCATTGTTGATTTTTAGTATTATTTTAGTATATATAACACCAGCTAAAACAGTATTAAGAGATTAAAGAATAATTTAATAAAAATAAAAGGTCGCTAATTTTTAGCGACCTTTTTGTTTAGTGGTTAAATAAATTTTAAAGTGTAGTTAATAAAAATTCACCAGTACCATTTAAAATATATTCACCCATGTCAGCTGGAATGAAAATACTTTCGCCTTTGTTGATAGTAAAGCTATTACCATGATAAGTAAGAGCCATTTCTCCATCTAAAATTAAAATAGAATGAAAACTTTCTTTATTAGCTATTAAAGAGCAATTTCCATGAAGGTGGAAATGACTAACGTTAAATAAATCACATTGGGCAAGAATTGTTAAATCGTAATTAGCAAAATGGTTAAATTTAGCAATTGGTTCTGGTTTTCTAGTTGGTGGTTCAAGTTTAGTTACAGCAAGAGCTTTTTCAATATGGAGTTGACGAGGTTTTCCGTCTTTACCGATGCGACCGTAATCATAAACACGGTAAGTAGAATTGGAGCTTTGTTGGATTTCGGCAATTAAAGCACCAGCACCAATAGCATGAAGTGTACCTGCTTCAATAAAGAAAACATCACCTTTTTTGATAGGAACTTGATTGCATACTTCTAAAAGTGTATTGTCTTTTATACGACGTTCAAATTCTTGATGAGAAATTTTTTGGGTAAAACCGTAAATTAAACTAGCATCGTCAATAGCATCTACTACATACCACATTTCAGTTTTACCAGATTCGCCTTCATGAAGAAGAGCATATTTATCATCAGGATGAACTTGTACTGAAAGATTTTGTTTTGCGTCAATAAATTTAATTAAAATTGGAAAATCTTGTTTATTTTGAGCTTTAGTACCAATAACTTGCTTACCTACAGCTTGAATATATTCAGAAAGTGTTTTTCCAGTAAATTCACCATTACATACAATGCTATGACCATCATGATGACAGGATAATTCCCAGCTTTCAGCAACAGGATTAATATCTGTTTGTTTATTAAATTCATCACGTAATCTAGTACCGCCCCATAAGTAATCTTTAAAAGCAGCTTTAAGTTTTAAGGGATGAAGCATTCTATCAAATCCTTTCAAATCAATATATGAGATTAATTTTATCTTAGCATTAATTTTTTATTTGTCTAGTAAAATTAATGAGAAATTATCATGCAAACATGAGAAATCTTATCTTTTGCTTTACAGATAATTTTTATTGTGTTAGGATATAGATAATATTTTTTAGGTAAATCTGCACGTCAAAGATGGTGCAGATTTTTTCTATTGTGGGATAAGTTCAAAATACACAATGAGATTTATAATTAGAAATAGGTGATTTTTATGACAGATATGAATACGTTAAAACGCAATACAGCGTGGTTATCAATTATGTCAAACACATTACTTGTCGTATTAAAATTAGTTGTTGGTTTATATGTAGGTGCGGTAAGTTTAGTTTCTGAAGCGTTACATTCGGGTGTTGATTTGTTGGCAGCATTTATTGCTTTTTGGGCTGTACGAAAATCAATTGCACCGCCAGATAAAGAACATGATTATGGTCATGGTAAATTTGAAAATTTATCTTCTGCAGTAGAGGCTTTATTAATAGTAGCTACAGCGATTTTCATTATTTATGAAGCTGTGCATAAATTTAATACGCCATTAGACCCAGAATTTTTACAATATGGTATATATATAATGTTTATATCTATTGTAGTAAATATTATTGTTTCTCGCCGTTTATTAATAGTAGCGAAAAAAACAGACTCTCAAGCATTAGAAGCTGATGGATTGCATCTTCAAGCAGATGTATGGACTTCTGTCGGTGTATTATTAGGATTGATTGGAATCAAAGTTTTTGGCTTTTTATGGTTAGACCCAGTTATTGCCATTGTAGTGGCACTAATTATTTTTCGTGCAGGTTATAAAATGGTGGTGGATAGTGCAAAAGAATTAACAGATGCTAGTTTATCGCAAGAAGATGAAAAGATAATTGGTGAAATTATTTTAGCACATGAAGCTGAAGGTTTAAGAGGATATCATCATTTGCGTACAAGAAAATCAGGTTCAGAAAAATTATTAGATGTACACGTTACTTTTAATCCTGAAATGCCGTTAGAACAGGTGCATGATATTTGTGATGATATCGAACATAAAATAAGATCAAAATTTGGCGGTTTTGATATAACTATTCATCCAGAACCAGTGGATGAAGATGGTGTGGTTATAAAAAAAATTCACTAAGATTTTCTTAATTATAAAGGAGCTTTTTATGGAAAAAATAAATTATAAAGTAAATGATATCGTACGAATGAAAAAAAAACATCCTTGTGGTAGTGATACATGGACAATTCTTCGAGTAGGTATGGACTTTGGGATAAAATGTAATGGTTGTGGTCATTTTGTGATGATACCACGTCCTAAATTTATTAAAATGGCGAAAGAAGTTTTAAATAACGAAGAATAACTTATAAAAGTATTGTATTTTAATTTTGACAATGGTATAATTTTTGTGGTTCTAATCAATGTTTAAGCGTTAAATATTGATTGTTAGATAAATACGGAGAGGTGTCCGAGTGGTCGAAGGTGATTGACTCGAAATCAATTGTACCGCAAGGTACCGTGGGTTCGAATCCCACCCTCTCTGCCAGTAATGAAGATAGTAGACCTGCTTTCGAGCAGGTCTTTTTTGTTGAAATATAGATGAAAAAGGTGGTAAATATGGTAGAATGTAGTATTTGTCATAAAAAAATAGATGAAAAATTGGCTTTAGTAAATACTGATAAAAATGGCGAAAAAAAAGTTATTTGTCAAGAATGTTTTAAACAAGAAACAGGAGTAGATTATAGTACTTTTGCTTATCGCAAAGAAAATGCAAAACAAATAGCAATTGCTGTAATTATTTGTTTAGCAATGACAGTTTATGCTTTTTGTGAGAAAGGCCTATTATATGGTATTTTGGGTATTATTTTAACGATATTAATATATTTTTTTGCAGGAAAGATAAAATAATTTATTAAAACAAATAAAAATGAGGTGATTTTGTGGGATATCGTGAATATATAGAAAAAGGGCCAATGCCTTCTAGAGAAAATATGAAACAATTACTTAGAGAGAAAATTAATTTTGAGCGAAAAATAGAAGAAGTTGATTTATATAATGCCGTAGATAAAGTAGCAAGCGAAGATATTAAAGCGAAAGTAGTTTTACCTAAATTGCCAGTAAGTAAGATGGATGGTATTGGTGTATGTTTTGCTGATTTTAGAGAAGGTATACCAGATACATCAAATTGGCAAGAAGGTAAAGAATATATTTTTGCTAATACAGGTTGTGTTGTTCCTGAGCCGTATGATACAGTAATTTTAATAGAAGATGTACGTTTTATTGAAGGAAAATTAAATATTTTAGTAAAGCCAAAAGCTAAAGGACAATTAATCGACCCACCAGGAAGCTTAATTGCTAAAGATGAAGTTTTAGTAAAAAAACATGAAAAAATTACAGCTCCTAAAGTAGGATTATTAGCATCTGGCGGAATAAAAAAGATAAAAGTTTTAGCTAGACCTAAATTAGTATTTATACCAACAGGTGATGAATTAGTATCTTGGCAAGGTAATGATTATCCTGTAGATAAGAATATTGAGTCGAATAGCATAATGTTATATGGTTTTTGTAAACAATACCAAGCAAATTTAACGATATTTCCGATAATTCCTGATGATAAAGCCAAAATCAAAGAGGCATTAATCGAGGCAAGTAAACAAGCTGATATTATTTTAATAAATGCAGGTTCTTCAAAAGGAACAAAAGATTTTACTTTAGATTTATTAGAAACAGAAGGTAAAGTTCTTGTATATGAATTAGGTTGTAGACCGGGGAAACATTCTAGTTTTTCGGTATTTAATAAAAAACCAGTATTAGGTATTGCAGGGCCACCAAATGGTGCAGAGCTTGCTATGCGTTTTTATGTAAAGGCAATTATAGAAGAATATTATCATCAGCCACTTACACAGTTAGAAACTGTAAATGTATGTGTGGATTTTGATTTTACAGCACCGAAAAATGCTGATTTTTGCTTGCAGGTGCATATTGTAAAACGAGATGGAATATATCATGCTAGTTTGATAAATCCAAAAGGTGTAACAAGAGCCACTTTACTAGATAAATATAATGGATTTATTTATCAATTGAAAAATACAAGATTATATGTAGGTGATGTAGTAACTGCAGAATTAATAGTAGATAAGACTCAAATAATAAATAATGAATAAGATTAAAAGATAAAATATAAGATGTAAGGAATGTAAATGCAAGATTGTAATCAAAGAGAGATAGATTATTTAAGAATATCACTTACAAGTAATTGTAATTTGCGTTGCCAATATTGTATGCCAGCAGAGGGAATAATAAATAAAGAGCAAGAATTATCTAGTGATGAATTAATTTATTTAATAAAATTGATTTGTCAAACAGGAATAAAAAAAATACGCTTAACTGGTGGCGAGCCATTATTATATCCTAAATTAGATTTTTTAATAAAAACTAGTAAAAAGATAAAAAATATAGAAAAAGTAGTATTGACTACAAATGGTATCTTATTGGCTAAACAAGTAGAAAGTTTAAAATACTCTGGCTTAGATGGAATAAATTTAAGCTTAGATTGTGTAGATAAAGATTTATATAAAAAAATTACACGTGGTGGAAATATAGACAAAGTTTTAGAAGGAATAGAAAAAGCAAAAAATTTAGCTATACCACTAAAAATAAATAGTGTAATTATGAAAGATATAAATGAACAAGAAATTTTACCATTAGTAAAATTAGCAAATTATTATAAAGTGGATTTAAGATTTATAGAATTAATGCCAATGAATGTAGCTAGAAATTTTAAGGCAGTAACAGAAATAGAAATTAAAAATTTGCTAGAAAAACAATATGGTAAAATGAGTCCTTTGACAATAAATGAAGGCCCAGCTCATTATTATAGTGTAAAAAATTTAGATATAAATATAGGTTTTATTTCAGCTTTATCACATAAATTTTGTATGAATTGCAATCGTATAAGGCTTACTGCAACAGGTATATTAAAACCATGTTTACACTATAATAGTGGTGTTGATTTGAGAAATTTATTAAAAAATAAAACATCTAAGGAAAATATATTAAGGATAATACAAGAAAATATTTATTATAAACCGAAAAATCATCACTTAGAGGATAAAAATTTTTTTCAAAAAGAAGATAATTCTATGTCGTTAATTGGCGGTTAAATGTTATAATAAATAATATTATTATATAAAAAATTAAATATAGGAGGTACTTTCAATGAATAACTCTGTACATCCAGTTGATGAAAGACTACCATTAGCACAAACATTTCTTTATGGTATTCAGCATGTACTTGCAATGTATGCTGGAGCGGTAGCAGTACCACTTATTGTGGCTAATGCTATTGGTCTTAGTACAGAAGATTTAATTTATCTAATTAATGCAGATTTATTTACTGCAGGTATTGCAACTTTGATTCAAACTTTAGGACCATGGAAAATGGGTAGTAAATTACCTATTGTGCAAGGGGTAACTTTTGCGGCTGTTTCGCCAATGATTATGATTGGTCAAACCGATGGACTGACAGCTATTTACGGTGCAGTTATCGCCAGTGGTTTATTCATGTTTTTATTTTCTCCATTTTTTAGTCGTTTGATAGCATTTTTCCCACCAGTAGTAACAGGTAGTGTTATTACAATTATTGGGTTGTCTTTATTACCAGTTGCTGTTAGATGGGCAGGTGGCGGTAATCCTGCAAGTGAAAATTTTGGTGATATACCTACATTATTATTATCTGGCTTTGTTTTATTATTAGTAATTGGTTTTTATAGATATTTTTCTGGCGTATGGAGAAATATTTCCGTTTTACTTGCATTAATAATTGGTACAATTGTAGCTTCTTTCTGTGGCTATACTGATTTTAGTGCGATATATAAAGCTGATTGGCTAGGTCTTGTTACACCACTTCATTTCGGCATACCAACTTTTGATATACCAGCTATTATAGTTATGATTTTAGTAATTTTAGTTGTTATGACTGAAACAACAGGTGATATTATTGCTGTAGGCTCTATAGTAGGTAAGCCAGCTGATCAACAAACAATTACACGTGGTTTGAGAGCGGATGGTTTTTCCACTTTACTCGGTGGTTTTTTAAATACTTTCCCATATACAGCATTTGCTCAAAATATAGGTCTGATTACGCTTACAAATGTAAAAAGCCGTTTTGTAGTAGCTGCTTCTGGGGTTATTTTAATGTTATTAGGATTATTCCCTAAAATGGCTGCTCTTGTAGCTTGTATTCCAGCTCCAGTGTTAGGTGGTGCAGGGATTGCTATGTTTGGTATGGTGGCTGCAAATGGTATTCGTGTATTAGGACGTGTAGAATATGAAGGTGAAGGCAATTATAATGGTTTAATTGTAGGTATTAGTTTAGCGATGGGCTTATTATCAATGGCTGTTCCTGAATTATTTAAACATTTAACTGGTATATGGAGTATTATTTTCCATAGTGGTATTACTATTGGAAGTTTAACTGCAATAATTTTAAATGCCTTCTTAAATAGAGATGGCAGAAACAATAAATTAAGAAAATAATTTTATAAAACCTCCTAAGACTTTGGTCAAAGGAGGTTTTTTGAATTTATAAAGATAAAGAAAATATGTAAGGAAGAAATATTATGCAAGAAAATAAGCTTTTTTGTAAAAGTGGTGGCTGTAGTGCAAAATTAGGGCCCCAAATTTTACATAAGATTTTAAATCAATTACCTAAATTTGAGGATAAAAATCTTCTTGTAGGATTTGAGGGAAATGATGATGCGTCGGTATATAAATTGACTGAAGATATAGCTATGATACAAACCTTGGATTTTTTTCCACCAATGGTAAATGACCCTTATATTTTTGGACAAATAGCGGCAACAAATGCTGTAAGTGATATTTATGCTATGGGTGGAGAGGTAAAAACAGCACAAAATATAGTTTGCTTTCCAGAAGGTGAAGATGCTAATATTTTAGGGCAAATTATGTTAGGTGGAGCAAATAAAATAATGGAAGCTGGAGGAGTATTATCTGGTGGTCATTCGGTAAATGATGAAAATATAAAATATGGTTTAGCGGTTACAGGTATTGTCAATCCTCAAAAAATATATCAAAATAATACTATACAGTTAAATGATGATTTAATCTTAACTAAGCCTTTAGGTGTAGGAATTATTATGGCGGCCAATTCTGTTGGTGAAGCAAGTGAAAAGGCTATGGATTTAGCAATAAGATCAATGACAACATTAAACAAAAAAACAGCACAAATTATGTCTAAATATGATATACACGCTTGTACTGATGTTACAGGATTTAGTTTTTTAGGTCATCTTTTAGAAATGGTAGCTAAAAATTATAGTGCAGAAATTTATTTAGAAAATATACCAGTGATAAAAGAAGCTTTGCTTTATGCTGAAAATTTTTTAATTACTAGTGCAGGACAGAGAAATCGTAATTTTGTAGGCGATAACGTAAATTTTGCCCCAAATGTAGATTTTGCATGGCAAGAAGTATTATTTGATCCACAAACTTCAGGTGGATTGTTAATAAGTGTGCATAGTAAAGATACTGAAAAAATACTTAAAGATTTGCAAGATGCAGGGATAAATGCAAGTTGTGTAGGTAAAATTATAAAAGAAGATAAATATAAAATAAATGTAAAATAATATTAATGATAAATAATTTTTAGAGGTGATTTTTATGGAAAAAATTATTGATGCAAGAGGAAAAACTTGCCCTAAACCTTTAGTCATGGCAAGAGATACGTTAAAAACTTTGACACAAGATGATACTTTAAAAGTTGTTGTGGATAATATTGTTTCAGCACAAAATTTAGAAAAAATGGCTAGCCAAATGAATTTACCTTCCCAAAAAGAACAGCAAGGTTCGGATTTTGTAGTATCATTATTTGTTAAAAAATCAATGATTATTCCGCAAAAAGAAGAGATTAATTGTACTATACCAGCAAAGATAGATAATTCTTTTGTGGTAGTAATAGATAGTAATGTAATGGGGCATGGTGATGAAAAATTAGGTAATATTTTAATTAAAGGATTTATTTATTCTTTGACTTGTTTAAAAGAATTACCAAAATCTGTTATTTTTTATAATAGTGGAGTAAAACTTACTGTTGAAGGTTCGGAGGTATTAGAAGATTTAGAGGCTTTAGCAAGAGCTGGTGTAGATATTGTTTCTTGCGGAACATGTTTGGAATATTATCAATTAAAAGAAAAACTTGTAGTTGGTAAAATTGTAAATATGCTAGATATTGTAGAACGCCAAGTTTACGCAGCGAAAGTGATAAAACCATGATATATTTTGATCAAGCAGCGACAAGTTATCATCGACCAAAATGTGTGGCAAATGCTGTGTTGGAGGCTTTGGCAAATGCTGGTAATGCATCAAGAAGTGTGTCAGGACCTTCACTTTGGTCATCTCGAATTTTATATGAAACACGAGAAAAAATAGCACAATTATTTAATGCAAGTCCAGAAAATGTAGCATTTACTTCAGGAATTACGGAAAGTTTAAATTTAGTTATTGCATCATTTTTTAATAAAGGACATATAATAACAACGGCAAATGACCATAATGCAGTGCTTAGACCATTGTATTTGCGTAATAATAATCTAGATATAACTACAATTCCGATAGATGAGCAAGGCAGAATAGATTATGAATTATTAGAAAGAGCTTTTCGTCCAGATACTTTGGCAGTAATAACGACAGGTGCGTCAAATGTTACAGGCAATTTTGTCGATATTCAACGAATTGCAACGATGACACATGAACATCATGCTTTATTTATATTAGACTCTGCGCAAGTAGCAGGTGTTATTCCTTTGGATATGAAAAAAAATAATATAGATATTTTGTGTTTTACGGGACATAAAGAATTATTTGCACCACAAGGTACAGGCGGAATTGTTTTACGTGAAGGATTGCACCCTGTGCCAGTAAAAGTAGGTGGTAGTGGTTTTTATAGTTTTGCAAAAACACATCCAGATATAATGCCGACAGTATTTGAGGCAGGAACAGCAAATATTCATGGTATTGCAGGGTTAAATGCGTCAGTTGGTTGGATTTTAGAGCATGGTTTAGATACGAATGCGATACTTTTAGCACAAGAATTTTATCTGGGATTACAACAAATAAAAGATATAAAAATATATGGTTGTTTTGCTAAACAAAACCGTGTTCCGGTAATAAGTTTTAATATAAAAGATATTGATTCGGCAATTGTCGCAGATAAATTGTGGACAAATTATAATATTGCAGTACGTGGTGGTATTCACTGTGCGCCACTTACTCACCAAGCATTAGGTACAGAAAAACAAGGTGCAGTAAGATGTAGCTTTTCTAGATTTAATACAAAAAAAGAAGTGCAAATAGTACTAAATGCTATAAAAGAAATTAGGGATAATTTATGTCAGCAATAAGAAGTTTAGGGAAATCTTTAAAAGTAGTAGTTGTCTTTAATTCGCCAACACATGCTTTTGCTTTAGAAAGTGCTTGTAAAAAAGCCAATATTCAAGGAAGATTATTACCAGTACCTGTAGAATTAACCGGTGGCTGTGGTATTGGTTGGACAAGTAAAATAGAAGATAAAGCAAAGTTAGAAACATTTATTCAAGAAAAAAATTTAAAAATAAAACAGCTTGTAGAATTAGAGTTTTAGTTTAGTTAAAGTATCTAAAGTATCAATATCGATTAATTCTTGGGCAGAAGTTACTTCAACAAGATATAAATCTTCAAGATGTTGAGAAATAACGGCTCGTCCTCCCGTATCTCCTTGTATTTTTAAAAGATTTGGAAGGTAACGTTTGGGAAAAATGACAGGATTTCCTCGCTTTTGTTGGTAAGCTAAAGCACAAATTTTATCTTTAACTTGCCAAGTGTTATATAATTTTTTTAAACTTGAAAATTTTAAATATGGTTGGTCGCAAACAATAAACATATAGCCGTCTATTGGTTGTGATTGTTGCAGACTGGTTTTAAGAGCTAATTGCATAGAGTGAGATTGACCTAAATGCGTATCAAAATTTTTGACGATGATAATATTTGGGTCAATTTTTTTTGTAATTTCAGGGTATTTGCTAACTAAAATAATTTGAGTAGGCTTGAGTTTTTCGATTAAATTTAAAGTATATTGATACATAGGTTGATTATTAATAGAATATAGTAATTTATTTGTGCCAAAACGAGAACTATTACCAGCAGCTAACATAATAACACATAAAGATTTGGTCATAAAATCACCTCAAAACAGTTAAAATAAAATTGGAGAAATTTTTATGATATTTCAAGAGTATATTCAAGGAAAATTAATAGATAAAACGATAGGAGAATTTTTATCAGTAAAAAATAAAGATATTATAAGTGTAGCAGGTGCAGGTGGAAAAACAACTACTATAAATTTATTAGCAAAGGAATTGGTAGATAAACAGCAAAAAATATTAGTAACTACGACTACTAAAATGTTTAAAACGAAAGAAATGGTGATAGTTCCTAGTATAAAATTGATACGAGAAAAATTGATAAAAGAAAATCTTGTAATTACTGGAAAAGATTTTGGTACAAAAATTACTGCTTGGGATAATGAATTTTTAGCAAAAATTATACCATTAGCAGATATTACTTTGATTGAAGCAGATGGAGCTAAAAGATTGCCATTTAAAATGCCCAAAGAACATGAACCTGTATATTTAAAAAACTCGAATAAAGTAGCGTATATTATAGGAATTAGTGCCTTGAATCAGCCTTTAAAAAATTTATGTAGAGCGGAATTATTAATTAAATTTTTACAAAAAGATGGTGAAGAAAAATTAACAAAAGATGATATAATAAAGGTAATATTGAGTGAATACGGAGCAAAAAAAAATACTAATCAACGAGAGTTTTATTTAATTATAAATCAAGTGGATACTTTAAATTTATATCAAGAAGCAGTATATTTAGCCTCGAATTTGGCAAAATATAATTTAAAAGTAGCGATAAGTAGTTATAAGGAGAAATATTAATTTATGCAAAAAATATTAATTAAAGGTGCAGGGGATTTAGCAAGTGGGATAGCTTGGCGATTAAAAAGAGCAGGCTTTGATATTATAATGACAGAAATAAAGCAACCACTTACAGTAAGGCTAACAGTAGCTTATTCTAATGCAGTATACGAAAACGAAGTAACAATAGAAAATATACAAGGAAAATTAGTAAATTCTTATGATGAAGCAAAAGTTGTTTTAGCTCAAGATATGATAGCAGTGATTGTTGATGAAGAGGCTAAAATAAAAGATGAGTATAAGCCGGATATTATCATTGATGCGATAATGGCGAAAAAAAATATTAATACAAAAATAGATGATGCACCAATAGTAATTGCTATTGGCCCTGGATTTGTAGCAGGAAAAGATTGTGATTATGTAGTAGAAACTAAACGCGGTCATTTCTTAGGTAAAGTGATTGAAACTGGTAGTGCTATCAAAAATACTGGAGTGCCAGGAAATATTGGTGGATATACTACAGAAAGAATAATTCGAGCAAATGGTGCAGGTATTTTTAAATCGGTAGCTAAAATTGGAGATTTTGTGCATAAAGGTGAAATAGTAGCATTGGTAGATGATAGAAAAATAGTGGCTCAACTAGATGGAATTGTACGTGGAATGTTACATGATGATATTGTAGTTACGGATAAAATGAAATGCGGAGATATCGACCCCCGTGCAGAAAAAAGTCATTGTTTTTCTATATCAGATAAATCAAGAGCAATAGGGGGTGGGGCGTTAGAAGCTGTTTTATATGGTCTGAATAAACTAAAAAAATAGGAGCAAAAAGATGATTGCATTAAAAGATTTTTGGCAAAAAATATATAGAGAATTGAAAGCAAATCGTTCAGTAGTTTTGGCTATGGTCATGGAGAAAAAAGGCTCTGCACCAAGAGGGGTGGGGGCACATATGTTGATTTTAGCTGATGGAACAACTATGGATACAATAGGTGGAGGGAAATTAGAATATTTAGCAATAACAGAGGCTAAAAGTAATTTAAAAGAAAATAAATCGTCAATAAAAATATTTACTTTAAACAATACAGAAGCTGGTAATAGCGGTATGGTTTGTGGTGGACAATTAAAAGTAATGCTATATTGTTTTCAGCCAAAAGATTTAATTCAAGTAGAAAAAGCTTTAAAATTGATAAATAGTCAAATAAAATTTGTAGTAAATATTAATTGGCAAGATGACGTATTTTCATTAACAATTTATGATTTTGCAGAAGAATTTGCACAAAAAGAGAAATTAAAACATAAAGCATATTTAGAGCAAGATGAAAATCATAAAAATATAGGGCAATATTTAGAAGTGATGAAACAATCTCCACGAGTATTTTTATTTGGTGGGGGATATGTAGCTCAAGAAGTAGCAAAATTATTACCAAATTTGGAATTTGAATATAATATAATTGAAGAACGTATAGAATTTGCACAAAGAAAATTATTTCCTGACGCAAAACATATTGTTGTAGTAGATTTTGCTGATTTTGCACATCAAGTAGAAATAAAATCAACAGATTATGCAATTGTAGTGACTAATGGTCATACGAAAGATACATTAGTTTTAGAAACATTATTAAAAAATCCGCCTTGTTATATAGGGGTGATAGGTAGTAAACATAAAAAATTATATGTAGAAAAATATTTGCAAGAACAAGGTTTTGAACAAAAGTTAATTCAAAAAATTGTTATGCCGATTGGACTAGATATAAAAGCAGATACTCCAGCAGAAATAGCAATTAGTATTGTAGGTCAATTAATTCAAAAACGTGCAGAATAAATAATTTAGTAAAAATAATGGAGGAAAGAAAAATGTTTGGTTTAGGTATTCCAGAATTAGTGTTGATTTTAGTAATTGCTTTAGTGGTATTTGGCCCTAAAAAATTACCAGAAATTAGTAAAGCTTTAGGTAAAAGTATAAAAGAATTTAGAAATTCAACTTCAGATATTACAGATACTGTAAATACTGTAAAAGATGTAACTGATGTTGCGAAAAAGTTAAAATAAAACTTAGGGGATTAGAAAAAATAGATGGCAGGATTTACTCATTTTAATCAAGATGGCGAAGCTATCATGGTTGATGTCAGTGCAAAAGATATTACTGAAAGAATAGCAGTAGCTGAAGGCTATATTAAAGTAAATAAAGAAGTGTTTACTTCAATAAAAGAACAAACCAATAAAAAAGGTGATGTATTAGCTGTTGCTCGTATAGCTGGTATTATGGCGGCGAAAAAAACAAGTGATTTAATACCATTATGTCATCCCTTATTTATTACAAAAGCAAGTGTTGATTTTGTTTTAGATGAAAAGAATTTAAAGATAAAAGCAATAGCTACAACTAAAGTAAATGGAAAAACAGGCGTAGAAATGGAAGCATTGCATGCTGTTTCGGTGACTTTATTGACAATCTATGATATGTGTAAAGCTCTTGACCATAGTATGGAAATTACAGATATTCGTTTACTGCATAAAGAAGGCGGAAAATCTGGGATATATGATTATCAAAAATAAATGATAAAGTGGAGTAAATATACTCCACTTTTGTTATGTAATTTATGAATGAATAAAAAATAAGAAATAAAAAAAGAAAGGTTTTGTGATATGGGAAAAATATTAGCTGTATGTATTAGTAAGCAAAAAGGAACGTTAAAAACAGCGATAGATAAAGGATTAATGATAGAAAATTTTGGCTTAGAAAATGATGCTCATGCAGGAAAATGGCATAGACAAATAAGTTTATTGTCAGTTGAGGCTGTACGAAAATTTGAAGCAAAATATGATTTTAAAGTACCAGCAGGGGCTTTTGGGGAAAATTTATTAGTAGAAGGTATAGATTTAAAAAATTTACCGATAGGAACAAGATTAAAAAGTAATGATATTGAATTAGAAATTACACAAATTGGTAAAAAATGTCATTTAGGTTGTAATATTCAACAACAAACAGGTGAATGTATTATGCCACATGAAGGGGTGTTTGCTGTAGTACTACAAGGGGGAACTATTCAAGCAGAGGATATTATAAATATATTAGAAGAAAAATAAATAATTAATACAAATATAAATAAGTAGGTGATATAAATGTTTGATGTGGCTATTATTACAGCAAGTGATAAAGCTTCAAAAGGTTTACGTGAAGATGTAAGTGGAAAATGTATTCAAGAAATAGTAGAAAATGCAGGTTATAAGGTGGTAGCAAAAGTCATTTTACCTGATGATAAAAATTTATTAAAAGCTAAAATGATAGAATTTGCAGATAAAGAAATTCCTTTAATTTTGACTACAGGGGGAACTGGCTTTTCACCGAGAGATAATACACCAGAGGCGACAATAGAGGTAGTGGAAAGATTAACACCAGGAATATCGGAAGCTATGCGTATGTATAGTTTAGAAATAACTCCACGAGCTATGTTAAGTAGGGCGACATCGGGAATAAGAAATAAATCATTAATAATCAACTTGCCAGGAAGTCCTAAGGCAGTAAAGGAATGTTTGGCTTATTTATTACCTACTTTAGAGCATGGACTAAAAATTATGTTAGATTTGGATAATGAATGTGCTAGAAAATAAAAGAAACCGCAATTTAGTAATAGAGCTAAATTGCGGTTGTTGTATATAATTAATAGTTTTTATAAAGAATGCGAATGGAGTTTAAAATACAAATCATAGCTAC
>Garnier_p2__coassemble_1175_pt1 | contig 31063 bp, 28 predicted proteins | sample Garnier_p2__metabat2_low_PE_022 | metagenome-assembled genome bin Garnier_p2
GCAATTCATCGCACCACCTACAGAGGTGGGCGACTTCTTGCCCGTTGTGTTAAATCAAAATTGTTTTTTAATTGTTATACATACGCTTTAAATATTTATCAATTTGTGGAACAGTAAAGTCTATCTCACCACGTTTTACTGCATAAATAAACCCTTTGTGAATTAATTGCGCTCTAAGCGGTGATATGGCTTGTATTAATTCACCCATGATATTTGCAATTTCTTTTGTTGAACATGGTAATTTTTCACAAGCTACCATTGCTGTCATAAATTCTATTTCTCTTGCTGTTGCTCTATCATGTCTAACTTAAAAAAAAGCTTTATCCAAACTTTGTTCAAACTTATCATAAGCATTATTTACTATTTTTATATTAATAACACTTTTTTCTTTTTTACATTCCCATACCCATTTACCATACTCTTGTAAAAAGTATGGATATCCTTGCGTTATTTCTATAATTTTATTAATAGCTTCATCTGTATAATTTATTTGAAATCTTTTAGCTGGTTCAATAAGAGCAAGCTTTGCTTCTTCAATATTTAAAGAATCTATTTCAATAAAATCAAATAGCCTTTCAGCATAAGATTTTACATCTCCAGCAATTTTAGCTATTTTAGGTAATCCAGCTGAAAATATAACGATAGGATAATTTTTTTGATTAGTTCTATGAATTGCTTCCATTCCAGGTCTATATGGATTAGGTAACATAATTCCACCACCTATAATAAATATATATTTATTATAAAACTTAAATATATACTACTTATTATTATAAAATTATATATTTCTTTTAACCCCTTTATAGACAATTTTATTTTATATAACAAAAAAGACTTTACGGGCTTTCCGTAAAGTCTTGAATTTACTAATGGTGCCGAAGGCCGGACTCGAACCGGCACGTAGGTAACTACGCTTGATTTTGAGTCAAGTGCGTCTGCCAATTCCGCCACTTCGGCAATTGTTGCGTTAAACAACATTAATATTATATCATTACGTACTCTTCTTGTCAATCAAAATAAAAAATCTTAACTAAAAACATCATTTATACTATAATAGTATTATATTTTATATTATTTTTAGAAAGGACTTTTTTCATGTATTTTAAAAATCTATTTTTAGCAGTAAGTTTTATTTTTTGTTGTTTTTTTATTCCTGCAAATATTAGTTTTGCACAAGAAAACACTATTGATACTGCAACTAAAACTTATCTACAAGTCCCTGAGGATACTACTATCACTTTAAATAATATTGAAAATCTTGATAGTGATACTACTCAAAAATTTGATTTAGTACATTTTACTTTAGCTAATGATTTTATCCTTAATGGTAAAACGGTATTAACCAAAGGAACAAACCTTCAAGGTATGGTAACTAAAGCTCACGGCAGTCGTTTATTTGGTGAAAGTGGTATTATTCGTATCAAACTTGATGATATTTTATTAACTGATGGCACTACTTTACATTTTCCTAATGATTTAAAATTAAAAGGCGGTAAAAATTATACTAGTTTAGCTAGTAGTATTGTAGTTCCTTTTTCTGGGTTATTATTAAAAGGTCGCGAAGTAAATTGTCCAGCAGGTAGCATTATTGAATACGTTTTTGAAAACGACGACTAATTTTATATTCCACCTAAAAAAGAAGGAGAATATTAATATGTCCAATATTTGGGGTGCATATCAATATTCTTCTTCTTTTTTTATTTTATATTATTTATTCAATTTTAGACTTCCATAATAATTGGTAAAATCATTGGGCGACGACGTGTTTTTTCATATAAATATCTACCAATAGCTTCACGAATATCATTTTTGATTGCAGACCATTCAGTAGTATTATTTTCTAAACAACGTTCAATAGCCAAAGTAACACGTTCTTTAGCTTCTTCCATTAAAGCTTCAGATTCTCTTACATATACAAAACCACGAGATACAATATCTGGGCCTGCTGCAATGAATTTACCTTCTTTATCCATAGTTACTACTACAATTAAAATACCATCTTGAGATAATTGACGACGGTCACGAAGTACGATATTTCCTACATCACCTACACCAAGGCCATCAATTAATACTTTACCAGAAGTTACTTTACCTGCAACTTGACCTTTATCACGAGTAAACTCTAATATTTGACCAATTTCACTAATAAAGATATTTTCTTTTGGCATACCAATGCTTTCAGCAAGTTTTGCATGTTTTACAATATGATGATATTCACCATGTACTGGAATAAAGAATTTTGGACGAACTAAATTATGCATTAATTTTAATTCTTCACGACTAGCATGACCAGAAACATGAATTCCTTCATCACGTCCATAAATTACATCTGCACCTTGTTTTAATAAATTATCAATTGTACGAGATACTAATTTTTCATTACCTGGAATAGGAGTTGCTGAAATAATTATTGTATCGCCTGGTACAATACCTACTTTACGATGATTTGCTGTAGACATACGAGTAAGTGCAGACATTGGCTCGCCTTGACTTCCTGTAGTGATAATGACTACCTGATTCATAGGATAATTATTGATTTCATCGATATCAATAAGCATATCTTCAGGCATATGCAAATATCCTAATTTTATAGAGATATTCACTACATTTATCATACTACGACCAAGTATAGCTACTTTACGATTATAATTTATAGCAGTATCTACAACTTGTTGAATACGATGTACATTTGATGAGAATGTAGCAATAATTATACGATTTTTTGCTTTACGAAAAGCTTTTTCAAAAGCAATACCTACAGTACGTTCACTTGGTGTATGACCTTCACGTTCGGCATTTGTACTATCAGCTAATAATGCCAAAACGCCACGATTTCCTAAATCCGAAAAAGCTCTAAAATCAGTCATTTTTCCATCTACTGGAGTATAATCGAATTTAAAATCCCCAGTATGCACTACCATACCAATAGGAGTCTTAATGGATAATCCACATGCATCTGCAATACTATGATTTACACGAATAAAGCCCACAGTAAAGCAACCAGCACTGATTATATCACCATGATATACAGGATGAAGATTACTAGAATCTACACCATTTTCTTTAAGGCGACCTTCCAAAATTCCTAAAGTTAAGCGTGTCCCATAAACAGGTATATTAGGAATTTGACGTAATACATATGGCAAAGCACCAATATGGTCTTCATGTCCATGTGTAAGCACTATAGCTTTGATTTTATCTTTGTTTTCTAACAAATAAGTAATGTCAGGAATAACTAAATCTATACCTAGCATTTCTTCCTCAGGGAACATTAACCCAGCATCAATAACGATAATATCATCACCGTAACGAAAAACGGTCATATTTTTACCAATTTCACCAAGTCCACCCAGAGGTATTATTTGCAATTTTTGAGCTTCTTTTGCCAAAAAAAGCACCTCCAAAATAGTTTTTTATATTTATAAATTCATTCATTATCTCATTCGTATTTTTAAATGTTAAGCCGCACTATACAAATACATTTTGATAAATACAATATATATTCCGAAACATTTAATACTTGAATTAATTATATAATTAAATTTTATCTTTGTAAAGAATACTACGTTTGTTCAGCTTTATCTTTTTTATTCTATTTTTCCCATAAAAATTCACTAAACACTTGATTTCCAAATTTCATGCCCTTATCTGTCAAACAAATACAAGTACTAGTATTGATTATTAAACCTTTATGTTCTAATTCAATTATTTTCTTTCCATAAATTTCATCTATATTTAATTTAAATTTTACTTTAAATAAATTTTTATCTATGCCACTTGCCATTCGTAAACCTAAAAAACAAAATTCTTCCATATGTGCTATTTTATCAACTACTTCTTCACTTACAAATGGCAAAATATTTTTATTACATTTTTCTATATAACTTTTTAAATCAAATGGATTTTCCACTCTTTTTTCATCATAATAACCATGAGCACCTGCACCAATTCCTAAATAAAATTTATCTTGCCAATAACTTAAATTATGTTTACTTTCATATCCAGCTAAAGCAAAATTAGAAATTTCATATCGATGATAATTATTTTCAGGTAAAACTTTTGTTAAATAATCATACATCATCTCAGTTTCTTCTTCTGTTGGTAAAATTAATTTTCCCTGTTCTTCTAATTTTCCAAAAACAGTATTTTCTTCTATCTGTAAACCATATATTGAAATATGTTGTATTTTCTTATTTAATGCCCAATCAACTGATTGCTCCAATAATTCTATAGTCTGCCCTGGCAAACCATACATCAAATCTACACTTATATTGTTAAAGCCTACTTTTTTTGCCCAATTTATAGCATTATCCGCATCATCAATAGTATGAATTCGTCCTATTTTCTTTAATAATTCATTTTGTACTACTTGTACACCAAAACTTAATCTATTAATTCCATTTTCATACAAATATCGTAATTTTTCCTCATCTACAGTCCCAGGATTTGCTTCTAATGTTATTTCTATCTGTTTACTCACACTAAAATTTTCTTTAATTATCTTTAATACCTGTATAATTAAATTTGGTGGCAAAATCGAAGGAGTTCCGCCACCAAAATAAATAGTATCTATGCATATAGCAGGAAATAACTTTTTATACATTGTTATTTCCTTGCATAACGCATCTATATACTGCTGATATAAATTTATCGTATTTTTCTGTAGACTAGCTGTTGAGGCAAAATCACAATAAAAACATTTTTGTTTGCAAAATGGAATATGAATATATATTCCCCAACCCATTAGTCAATTTTTAAAATCGCCATGAAAGCTTCTTGTGGTACTTCTACAGAACCTACCGCTTTCATACGTTTTTTACCTTCTTTCTGTTTTTCTAACAATTTACGTTTACGTGAAATATCCCCACCATAACATTTTGCAAGTACGTCCTTACGCATTGCACGAACATTTTCACGAGCAATAACTTTATTACCCACAGCTGCTTGAATAGGAATTTCAAACATTTGACGTGGAATAATAGTTTTTAATTTTTCTGCAAGCTGACGACCACGAGCTGCTGCTTTATCTACATGAACAATTGTAGAAAGCGCATCGACTGGTTCACCATTTAATAAAATATCTAATTTTACTAATTTAGATTGACGATAATCACTCATTTCATAATCTAAAGAAGCATATCCTCGTGTTGCAGATTTTAATTTATCAAAATAATCATAGATAATTTCACTAAGTGGAATATCATAAATTACCATTACACGATTTACGTCAAGATAATCCATTGTTTTAAATACACCACGTTTTTCCTGTGAAATTTCCATTACTGGCCCTACATAATCATTTGGTACGATTACCGTTGCTTTTACATAAGGCTCTTCAATATAATCAATTTCTGTAGGAGATGGCATTGACGCAGGATTATCAATTTTTACCATTTCTTTATTAGTTTTATATACATGATAAATAACGCTTGGTGCTGTAGTAATAAGTTTTAATTTATATTCACGTTCCAAACGTTCTTGAATAACGTCCATGTGCAATAAACCTAAGAAACCGCAACGATAACCAAAGCCCAAAGCAATAGATGTTTCTGGTTCAAATGTAAGTGCTGCATCATTTAACTGTAATTTTTCTAAAGCATCTTTTAAATTTTCATAATCAGAACTATCTACCGGATAAAGACCACAATATACCATAGGTGTTACCCCACGATAACCTGGTAAAGCTTCACTTGCAGGATTATTGGCATCAGTAATTGTATCACCAACTCGTACATCACGTACATTTTTTAAACTACCTGCTACAAAACCTACTTCGCCAGTTTCTAAAGAGCTAATATTTACCGGAGCTGGTCTAAAGCAACCAATGTCTGTTACTTCAAATTCTTTACCTGTAGCCATCATTTTTAATTTCATACCAGGTTTTATAGAACCATCAATTACACGAATATGTGCAATAACACCTTTATAAGCATCAAAATAAGAGTCAAAAATAAGTGCTTTTAATGGTTTTCCTGGCTCTTCTGGTGGCGCTGGAATTTTTTGTACAATTTGTTCTAAAATATCTTCGATACCAATACCAGCTTTAGCACTTGCAAGTACTGCATCAGAAGTATCAAGACCTATAATATCTTCAATTTCCTGTTTTACCATTTCAGGCTCAGCACTTGGTAAGTCAATTTTATTAATAACTGGAATAATTTCTAAATCATGTTCTAATGCTAAATATACATTAGCTAAAGTCTGTGCTTCTACACCTTGCGTAGAATCTACAACTAATAAAGCCCCTTCACAAGCAGCTAAACTACGAGATACTTCATAGTTAAAGTCCACATGACCTGGTGTATCAATTAAGTTTAATTCATAAATTTCGCCATCTTTAGCTTTATAATGTAAACGTACAGTCTGTGCTTTAATTGTAATCCCACGTTCACGTTCTAAATCCATGCTATCTAAAACCTGAGATTCCATTTCACGTTCTGTAAGTGTACCTGTATATTCAATTAATCTATCAGCCAAAGTAGATTTACCATGGTCAATATGAGCAATAATCGAAAAATTTCTAATATGTTTTGCGTCCAACGTTGTTCCTCCATTTATAATTAATCAATATTAATTATATCATTTAGGTAAAGCCTCTAGCAATAGTTATAGCACTTTGTCAGTTTACTAAATAATAAAATAATAGCTATAACTGTTTATTTTTTTATTTACACAGTTATAGCTATTATCATTGATTATCCAAATATTTTTTTATATTAGTTTTTAAAATGTATTCTATTTCTTCTTTTGTCGTTGCTTGTAACATTAAATAAATTATTTCATCATCATCTAGCAAGTACATAATTTCTTTTAATGCTTGTGTATGTTGCTCTTTATCTACAGCTGCCAAAGTAATAAAAATCTGTGCTTTATTTTTACTTTTTCCAAATTCAACAGGTTCTTTTGTAATCACTAAACTAAATCCCGTTTTATTTACATTATCTTTCATACTAGCATGTGGCATCACTATTTTAGGTGCTAAAATCATATATTCACCAAAATTATTTACATTATCAATCATATCTTTAATATAATTTTCTTCTATATAACCTTCATCTTTTAATAACTTACCACCCAAAGATATTGCCTCCTGCCAACTAGCAATATTTGCTTGTACTACAATTCTATCTTTTCCCAATAAATCCATAAAAGATAATTTTTGTATGCTATATTCTTGCAATAAATTCATCAAATTTTGCTTCAACATATTTTTATTATCTATACGATAATATTTTTCTACCAAATTCATTATGTCATTTATCGGTAAACTTTTTTTATTTTTTATCGGTTTATTATAGTTATATTTTGCAAAAAAGGCACTTAATTCACTAATATTTTTTTCTGTTAAAAACGGCTGTACTAAAATAGATTTTACTGGTATTGATTGTAATGGCACTGTAGTAATTACTAAATCTAAACTTTCATTTACAATATATTCATAAGCATTATGTAATGAAGTCGTCCCTACAGTTTCAAAATCAAACATTGATTGTAGTTTATTTAGTACATATTTTGATGTGCCTATTCCCGTAGCACATACTAATAATACTCGGGCTTTATGTTCTTTGCAGTGTTTCATCCGTTCATAAGATGTCATAAAGTGAATACATAAATACCCACATTCTTCATCATTTACAGTAATTTTATATTCATCATCTAAAAATTGTACTGCTTGCTTAATACATAAAAATAAATCACTATATTTATTTTTTATTTCTGCTAATAATGGATTTTTGATTAATATATTATGTTGTACTCGATAAATAAATGATTGCATATGTTGCAGTAAATTATCATATAATCCATTATCATACTCAAATGGAAATTCATATAATTTAGATGTTTTTTCAATTAAGATAATAACTATCTTTTGCAAATATAATTCATTTTTTACATTTTCATTAAAAAAATTATTTCCTAACAAATGTATAGTTATATATCCAATTTCACTTTTGGGAATTTCTATATTAAATTGTTTTTCTAGACTATTTGTTATACTCGAAGCTATCGCAAATTCAGGTGTATTTGATAAATGTTTTAGCTCCATACTATCCATCAAAATATCTTTACCTGTTTTTATTCGTTTTATTGCAATAATCAAATGAATCACCAAATTATTAAACTTATCCTCAGAAAAAACAGTATTCATTTGCTTTTCTGCTTCTCTAACAAAATTTTGTATAGATAATACAGATATATCACTAAATAATCTAAACAAATCTACATTTGCTTCATTATGTGATAAATGAGCTAATAATTTTTTCGATGCAATTTGTCTTAATTTCGTTTCATTGCCGACTAAGCGTATCCCTTTACCTTTTACCGTTTCAATATACTCAGTTTTAGTATTAATATATGATTTCAATAATTTCATATCATTTTGTACAGTTGCTTTACTAACTTTTAATAAATCAGATAATTTTTGAATAGTGATATATTCATTTAATCCTAAAAGAATATAAAAAATATTTAACATTCTTTCTGTTTGCGACATTATATAATAATTATTATCTGTATCTCTAAAAATATCTAATATTTTTTGTTTTTCTTCTTTCGGTACACTAAAACTTATACCTTTATTTGGTTTTCTCGTCAATATTTTTAAATTATGTTCTTTTAAATAATTATCAATATTATCTAAATCATATCTAATCGTTCTTGAACTTACACCTAATACATTTGATAACGCTTCTATTGTTATTGGACTTTTATTATTTAATATTTTATTAAATATTTTACTGCAACGTTCATTTAATATATTAACCATCCCCATACATATACAATAAGGAAACATCCGAAGATGTTTCCTTTATATTATCTTATATATTATAAAATTATTCTTCTTCAGTGTTATTAATTACTTTATTTTTTATTTTCATAAAGTTTGGTACTACTAATACAAGTAAGAATATTGCCATTACAATAAAAATACCTATCTGTGCTAATGTATTAGATACTAAACCTAAAGCAATACCTAAAACGCCAAAGTCAAAATCACCAAAAGTTGTATTTTGGAATCCTAAAGAGCCAAGTACTGGAAGTAATAATGCTGGAGCAAAAGTTATCAATAAACCATTTACAAATGCACCAATCATCGCACCTTTTTTACCACCTGTAGCATTACCATAAATACCTGCAGTTGCACCACAGAAGAAATGTGGGACCATACCAGGAATAATAAGCACACCGCCTAATACACCTAAAATAAGCATACCAATTATACCACCAATAAATGAAGACACAAAACCTAATACCACTGCAGTTGGTGCATAAGTAAAGAATACTGCACAGTCAACAGCTGGAATTGCATTTGGAATAACTTTATTACTGATACCCTCAAATGCAGGAATTAAATCGCCTAAAATCATACGAACACCAGAGTATACAACTGTAACACCAACAGCAAATTGTAAACCAGACATAATTGCAAACAAAATTGGAGACATACCATTAGATAATGTACTTACATATTCAGGGCCTGCTGCTACTGCTGCAACAATGTAGAAAAACATCATGGTTAAACCTGTAGATACAGTTGTATCTCTCAAAAATCCCCATTTTTCTGGAATATCAATATTTTCTGTGCTATCATTTGGAGAACCAACTTTAGAACCTACCCAAGCAGAAATATAATATGCTAAGCTACCAAAATGCCCCATAGCTACGCCGTCACCATCAGTAACTTTATTTGTATAATTTTGCCCAATTGCTGGAGAAATAGCACTCCATGCACCAAGTAAAAAGCCACCACATAAAATTAATTCAACACCTGTCATACCAGAAGTTCCCAAAACAGCAGATAATAAACATGCCATAAAGAAACTGTGATGACCTGTAAGGAATACATATTTAAATTTTGTAAAACGAGCAATCAATAAATTTACTACAAGACCTACAACCAAAATAGACATTGTTTCTACGCCTAATAATTGCTGAGCTACAGATACAATTGCTTCATTATTTGGTACTACACCTGTAATATGAAAGCCTTCTTGAATCATTTTTCCTAATGGATCTAAATTGGTAACGATAAATCCAGCACCACACCCCAGCATAATATAGCCTAAAATAGGCTTCAATGTACCAGTCATAACTTTATAAAATGGTTTCTTTAATGCAACTAAACCTACACAAGAAACAAGACCTAATAATAATGCTGGTTGCTGTAAGATATCACGTATAAATTCTAAAATTTCTAACATAATCTCTCCCCATCTCTATCACAATAAAACAACTAAATTTATTTTCCTGCAATTTCTTTTATAATATCTAAAACATCTTCTCTAATTTTCTTTTTATTAACATAGCTACGAATAATTGCTATTTTTTTATGATCGAATTGCTCTGCTAATTCTTTTACAGTTACAATCAAGTCTACATTTTTACCTTGTGCAGAGTTAAAATCGCTAGATTCTACTTGAGCATCAATACCTTCTTCTTTACAAAGCTCTTCGATTTTCATTGCAAGCATTAAACTACTACCAATACCATTACCACATACTGTTAAAATTTTCATTATAATTACTCCTTCGCTAAATATTTTTGTTCACTAATATATTCAATAATTCCAGACTTAGACATACCATTTCTTACTTTAGCTAAAAACTCATCATCTTCTAATAACTGCATTAATTCAGCTAATACTCCAATATGAGCTGTTTGGTCTGTTGCTGATAAAAATACTAATACATCTACAGGGTCATATTCTTCATGACCAAAAGCTACAGGTGTTTTTAGTTTTACTAATGCCATAGCAATTTTTTTCACACCATGTTCTGGTCTTGCATGTGGCATTGCCAATCCTGGTGCAATGACAATATATTGACCCATTTTTTTTACATTTTCAATCATCGCATCGATATATTCAGTTTCAACAGCTTCGGATTTTACTAATAAATTCCCACCAAATTTAATAGCTTCTACCCAATCTTTTACCTGTACATCAACAGCTACTGTTTGTTCATTAAATAATTTTTCAATCATACTAAAACTACCTTTATTAAAGAATGGAAAAACCTAATCCAGAAGCATCTTTAAAGAATCCACGTACTGTTTCTAAAGAATACTCTTCTAAGTCTTTACCATAATTTTTACTTTTTGCTAAAATGCTATTTTGTACAGTTATAATCTGACAACCACATTCTTCCGCTTCCATGATATTGTAAAATTCACGGCAACTAGCCCATAATAATTCAGCATTTGGATTTTGCTTACAAATTTTAGCTGCTTTTTTCATAAGTTCTACGGCATCTACACCTGTATCCGCAATACGTCCAGCAAATACAGAAACAATACTATTTACTTCAGGATTTAAGGCATCTACTACTTCTTGAACTTGTTTTAAAGTAAAAATAGCAGTAACATTCAAATGATAACCTTTAGCTGCTAATTTTTTAATCAACGGAATAGAAGATTCACCTTTTGTATTTGTAATAGGAATTTTTACATATACATTTGGAGCTAAATTGGCTAATACATCGGCTTCTTTTTCCATTGTTTCAAAATCATCTGCAAATACCTCAAAGGAAACAGAGCAATCTGTGATTTCTGCTAATACTTTTTTAGCAAACTCTTTATAATCTGTTACGCCACCTTGTTTCATTAATGATGGATTTGTTGTAAAACCTTTTACATAATCATTTTTATAGATTTCTAACATCTCTTTTAAATCTGCACCATCTGCATAAATTTTTACATTTAAATCATTTAAACTTTTCATCAAAAAGTCCCCCTCTTTAAACTCTCTCTTTGTTATGATTCTATTATATAATTCAGAATATTTCGTATCAACGAGAAATCATTTCACTTCAATTGTGGCAAAAATTATATTACTAAAAATAAAAGCTGAAAAGTCTAAGCTTATCACTCAAACTTTTCAGCTTTTTATACTTTTTATATTTTATATTAATCTCTTAAAGATAAGATTGAACTGTAGATACTAAACCATATACCAAAGCTACAAATGCAATACCTTTATATACAAGTGTATTTCTAATTTGATTACGGAACAACAATAATAATACAGTTACCATAAATGGAGGGCAAATTGTTGTTAAAATCGGTACTGCTACTTCAATAATTGTACTTAAACCTAAGTTACAAAGTGAAATACTGATTAAAGTATTAATTACAACCCATACTGAATATTTTACTTTTTTATTTGTAAAATCTTCAAAGAAACAAGCTGTTGCCCCAATAAGACCAACGGCTGTTGTTAAGCAGGCAAAACCTACGATTACACCTAAAATAATCATACCTGTTTGACCCATTAATTGGTTCGTAATTGCTACAATTAATTGTGCTTGATTTAAATTACTATTACCTAATACTACACTAGAAGTAGCACCAAGGTATGCTAGACCGCCATAAATTAAAGATAATAAAATGCCTGCAACAAAGCAAACACCAACAATAGCTTTTAATTGCACTTTACGTTCAGTGTAACCTTTTAAACGAAGAGTATTTAACATAACTAAACCAAAACCAGAAACAACCAAAATATCCATAGTCTGATATCCTGCAATAATACCATCTTGTGCTACAGTTTGTGATACCGGAGCTGCTATTTCGCCAATAGGATTTATAATACCTGCAATAATTAAAACAAATGTACAAATTATAAGTACTGGTGTTAAAAATTTACCAATAATATCAACAAAACGAGTAGGTCTAATCGTAAATATAAATACAATTGCAAAGAAAATAATTGAAAACACAAATAATGAAATTTTATCTGTAAATGGAGCAATACTCATTTCATAAGTTGTAGCAGCAGTTCTTGGTGGTGCAATCAATACCCCTGTACATAAAATCGATGCTACATTCAATATCATTCCTGGCACTTTTCCTACAACATTTTCTAAAGCAGTAATACTACCGCCACCATAAACCATAGTAAAAATACCTACACATGATAAAATTACATCAATGAATATAAAACATAAAAACCCTGTTACCCATTCTGTACCTGATGTCATTCCCAAATATGGTGGAAAAATTACATTACCAGCACCAAAAAACATCGCAAATAGGGCAAACCCAGTTACTATTACATCATTCATTCTAACCTTCATAAATAAATCTACTCCTTTCCTATATCTCAAAAAGTATTTTTTTAGTAGTCATATTTTTATATTATATAGGCAAATTCAAATATGCACAATAGGAAAATTGTAAATTTGTATATTTTTTTTTACACTTTTTTATTTATCCTAGCTCTCATTCCCTTTATTTATAGTATTCTTAACACTTAATATACAAAATAACAACCGAGTTTACTCAAAGTTGACAAAAATAAAAATAATCCTCAAATATAATACAGAGGATTATTTCTATTTGTCTTTATTTTTTATTATTTTGTCTATTTATTTTTTCGAGATTGTTCTTCACAAGCAAAAAATTTATCCGTTTCTCTTGCTTGTCTTGCTAACTCTGATAAAGTAACACTATCTAAATATCCATTAATTACTTTATTTAAACCTAACCAAAAAGGTAATACACTACAATAATCCGCACGTTTACAATTACTATGATCTCTTTCTATACAAGCAATCGGAGACATATCCCCTTCTGCTGCTCGTAAAATATCGCCTGCTGTATATTGCATACTTGGTTTTGCTAACAAATAACCACCATTATTTCCGCGCACACTTTTTACTAATTTTGATTTTATCAATAGTGAAATTATTTGCTCCATATATTTTAAGCTAATATTTTGCCTTGTTGCTATGTCCTTCAAAGGTATAGGAGCTCCCGTATCATTTACTGTTAAGTCAATCATTGTCCGTAAAGCATATCTTCCTTTTGTAGATATCTTCATGTTTATCACCTCATAAATATTTTACTATTATTTTACTAGGAAATCAATTATTTATAAACTTATAGCTGTATATATTTTTTAGCTATATTCCATATTTTATACCTATAAAACTTTAGATATTTATTTTTATATAAAGTTTCCTAAACTTAACACTATAACGACTTTACTTGACTTTAATATTATTGCTAGGTATAATAATAGCAATCTAAATAAAAACAAAATCCTATGATACAGAGTAGTAAATGAACAAGAATTTACAGAAAGTAGGCGGTTGATGCGAGCCTATAATCTTTTAATTGAACTCGCTGTGGAGGAGTGCTTTAGCACCGCTAATCCCGTTAAGATTTTGAGAGGATAACAATTATATTTGTTATCAATCAGGGTGGTACCGCGATAATTTCGTCCCTGGCATATTTTGCCAGGGACTTTTTTAATGCAAAAAAAATAAAAAATTATAGGAGTGTTAAATTTATGGAAAAATATTGTCCTCAAGCCATTGAAAAAAAATGGCAACAACATTGGGATGATTGCAAAACTAATCAAATTAATATCGACCCAAATAAACCAAAATATTATGTACTTGAAATGTTCCCTTACCCATCTGGTAATTTACATATGGGACATGTTCGTAATTATTCTATTGGTGACGTTATTGCCCGTTATAAAACTATGAACGGCTTTAATGTACTTCATCCAATGGGATTTGATGCATTTGGTATGCCTGCTGAAAATGCTGCCATTAAACATGGTGTAAGTCCTTCCGATTGGACAGAAGATAACATGGCCAACATGGTTCGTCAACAAAAAGAAATGGGTCTATCTTATGACTGGGATAGAAAAGTTGCTACTTGCCATGAAGATTATTATAAATGGACTCAATGGTTCTTTGAATTATTCTACAAACAAGGCTTAGCATATAAGAAAAAAGCTTCTGCTAACTGGTGTGAAACTTGTCATACTGTACTTGCTAACGAACAGGTTATTGACGGAAAATGCTGGCGTTGTGATAATACAGTTGTAAAAAAAGACCTCGAACAATGGTTCTTTAAAATCACTGACTATGCTGATATCTTATTAAAAGACCTCGATAAACTTGAAGGCTGGCCAAATCGCGTAAAAACAATGCAAGATAATTGGATTGGTCGTAGTGAAGGTGCTGAATTTGACTTTGATGTACCTGATTTTAACGAAAAAATTCCTGTATATACAACTCGTCCTGATACAGTATTTGGCGTTTCTTATGTTGTACTTGCAGCTGAACATCCACTTATCAAAAAATTCATCAAAGGTCAACCAAATGAACAAGAAATTTTAGATTTCATTGAAGAAGTTCATAACATGAATGAAATTGAACGTACTTCTAGCGAATCTGAAAAGAAAGGTATGTTCACTGGTGTTTATGCTATTAATCCATTTAATGGCGAAAAAGTACCGGTATGGGTAACCAACTATGTTCTCTTTGAATATGGTACTGGTGCTGTAATGGGTGTACCTACACATGATGAACGTGACTTCTTATTTGCTAAAAAATATAATTTACCAATGAAAATCGTTATTCAAAACAAAGAACATGATTTAACACTTGATAATATGCAAGGTGCTTACGTTGATGACGGTGAATTAATCGAATCTGGTAAATTCACTGGTATGAACAATCGTGAAGCTATCCCTGCTATGATTGATTGGCTCGAAGAAAATAACCTTGGCAAACGTCGCGTAAACTATCGCTTACGTGATTGGCTCATTTCTCGTCAACGTTATTGGGGTGCTCCAATTCCTGTTATTTATTGTCCTCATTGCGGTGAAGTCCTTGTTCCTGAAAAAGACTTGCCTGTTAAACTTCCAAAAGATGTAAAATTTGAAACTGGCGCAACATCTCCACTTGCTCAATCTGAAGAATTTGTAAATTGTACTTGTCCAAAATGTGGTGGCCCTGCAAGACGTGAAACAGATACTATGGATACATTTATTTGTTCTTCTTGGTATTATATGCGTTATTCTGACCCACACAATACTCAAGCACCATTTGATAAAGACGCTATCAATTATTGGCTCCCAGTTGACCAATATATCGGTGGTATTGAACATGCTATTTTACACTTATTATATTCCCGTTTCTTCACTAAAGTATTAAAAGATGCAGGTCTTATTGACTTTGATGAACCATTCAAAAATCTTTTAACTCAAGGTATGGTTATTAAAGATGGTTCAAAAATGAGTAAATCTAAAGGAAATGTTGTATCTCCTGAAGAAATCATCAAAAAATATGGTGCTGATACTGCTCGTATCTTTATCTTATTTGCTGCTCCACCAGAACGTGACCTCGAATGGAGTGACCAAGGTGTTGAAGGTGCTTGGAGATTTATCCAACGTGTATGGAGAATTATTCTTTCTTATGTTGATAAAGTTAAAGAAAACCCAACATTTGATATAAAAGCTCTTACTAAAGAAGAAAAAGAATTGTTCCGTATCTTAAATGTAACTATTCAAAAAGTAACTGAAGATATTGGTACTCGTGGAACATTTAATACTGCAATCAGCTCCATCATGGAACTTGTAAATGCTTTCTACGCCTTCAAAGATGGTAACTTAAATGCAGGTCTTGCTAAGGAAGTTGTCGTAAACTTAATTAAACTTTTAGCTCCATTTGCTCCACATATTACCGAAGAACTTTGGCAACAAATTGCTCAAACAGGCAGTGTTCACCATGCTAGTTGGCCAACATTTGACCCTAAAGCAACTGTTGCTGATGAAATTGAAGTTGTAGTTCAAATCAATGGTAAAGTTCGTGAAAAAATCATGGTTTCTTCATCTGTTACTCGTGAACAACAACAAGAAATTGCTCTTGCTGATGAAAAAATCCAAACTTTAACAGCTGGTAAAACAATCGTAAAAATTATCAGCATTCCTAAAAAACTTGTTAATATTGTTGTTAAAGGTTAATTATATCTCATAAAAAAGAAACATAAATCATATCATCTTATTTACTGTCATTAAGAGAAATATGATTTATGTTTCTTTTTTTATATTTAATTATTTATATTTCTTTCCCATTTCCACTCCACAATAACGCCTGTGTTTTTGTCTATAGTAAATTCATATCTAGAATCATCAATATTTACATACCCTTCATATTGAATGTACCCATCTTCATTTTTTAATCTATAATAAATTCCCTTTGAGTCTACCTCAGGAACATGCTGTTTTATTATCTTAAAAATATCATTTTCTGTAATCGGACTACCTTTTAAATTTTTATAATATCTCTCTTCTAATTCACATTCTCTACTTATAACATCACCTGTCGATACTTCAATATTATATTCATATTCATTATCATTTGCATCAAATTCCACCATATAAACATCTATATTATTATAATTAGTTTTTTTTGTATGTAAATTATAAATCTCATTTGGATTTAATTGTTCATTTTCTATAGCTATAATTTCAGCATCATCTTTAGTTATACTCTTATCTATTGGCAATATCTCTAGAGTTTTTATATCTGATTTATGTTCGTGGATACTATCCATTTTATCAAAAAAAATCATATGCACACCAAAAAATCCTACTACAGACAAAATAAGTATAATTCCTAAAATCCTCATAAAACCTCAACTCCTTTATTATTATCCTAATACATTTTCCATATGTATATGTGGACAATTTTCATCTAAATATATTTCACCTGTAGCCACATACCCCATTTTTTCATAAAAAGCTTGAGCTTTGCATTGTGCTGATAAAGCCGTTTTTTTACCACCTAAAGATTTTACTTTTTCATGTAAAATTTCTAATAATTTTTTACCAAAATGACAACCTCGATACTCTTTTAATACAGCTAAACGTCCGATTATATATGTATCATCATTATCTAAATCTTTAAACAATCGTGCTGTAGCTATAGGCTTATTATCTTGATAAAAAATCAAATGTATAGCTCTATCATCTATATCATCGAATTCCTGCAAAAATCCTTGTTCATTTACAAAAACTATCGTTCTAATATCTATTGCTTCTTGAAGCAATTTCTCAAAAAATTTATATTCCATCAAAGTTCCTCCACCAAATTTAATTAAGGGATAATTTTCATTATCCCTTATAAATCTAACTTTTTAATTATTACATAAACAAACAACCAACTTGATAAATAATTACAGATATAATATACGCCACTGCCATTTGAAAAACAATCGCAAAACTTGTCCATTTTAGTGAATTGGTTTCTTTTTTTATCGTTACAATACTTGCTATACATGGTGTATATAATAAACAAAATACCATTAAAACATAAGCATTTAAACTATAAAATCCATCATTTGCTAATTGTGTCACCAGATTTTGCATACCATCTGCAGAGTTTATATTTAAAATCCCATAAAGTACGCTTAAACTAGCAACTACAACTTCTTTAGCTGCAATACCAGATATTAAAGCTACTGCAATTTGCCACAAACCAAGTCCAGCTGGAATTAAAAGTGGTGCTAAAAACATACCAATACTTGCTCCAAAACTATCTTTGATATCTACCATACCCGAAAAATTAAAATTAAGTACAAACCAAATCATAATAGACGCAACAAAAATAGTTGTACCAGCTTTTGCTAAATATGATTTTACCTTTTCCCAAGCATATAAAAAGATTGACACTACATTTGGTGATTTATACTCAGGAAGTTCGATCAATAATACATTTTGTTTATGATTTTTCTTATCTACTCGATAAAAAATCTTAGCCACAACAATTGCAACTACAATCCCTAATACATACATAGAAAAAGCTACAAACATCGCATAATCTGGAAAAAACATTCCTGAAAACAAAATATAAATTGGAAGTCTAGCACTACATGACATAAATGGCGTAACCAATATCGTACGCAATCTATCTCTAGGGTCTTCTAAAGCCCTTGACGCCATTATTGCTGGAACAGAACAACCAAAGCCCAATAATAATGGGATAAATGCTCTACCCGATAAACCGATTTTGCCCATAATAGAATCCATTACATAAGCGACACGTGACATATATCCACTATCTTCTAATACTGCCAAAGCTAAAAATAAAATAAATATATTTGGTAAAAACGCTAATATCCCTCCGATACCAGCTATAGCACCATCTATTAATAATGAAGATATCACTTCATTTACATTTAAATTATTTAATATTATGGCCAAATTATTACTTGCAAAATCAATACCTTCTACCAAATAATCTTTGAGCATATCACCAATAGTAAAAGTCAAAAAGAAAATAAATGCCATAATTCCTAAAAATATAGGTATTCCCCAAACATTGTCCGTAAGTACCGCATCAATTCTATCAGTTTCTTGAGCTTCTTTATCTTTGTTTACTACAACTTCTTGAATAATTTCTTCAATGAAATCATATTTTTGTTTAATAATATCTTTTTCATAATTTCTATCTAAAATATCAGGTAAATCTAACGGATATTTTTCTATAATTTCTTCATCTTGTACCAAATGTTTAATTGCTAGCCAGCGTAAATTTTCTAATTGACCATATTTTTCAACTAAAGCATGCTCTACAATATCTATTTTATCTTCAATTTCATCACTATAAACCATTACACAATCTTTATGATGATCATGTTTATGTTTTCGATTCAAAATTTCTTTAGCATGATGATGTTCTATTCTATCATTTATTTTTTTCCCTTGATGATGAGCCACCGCGTGCATTAAAATTTCAAGTCCACGTTTTTTTCTAGCACTAACAGGAACAACAGGAATACCTAACATTTCTGGTAAACGATGAAAATCAATATCCATGCCACGTTCTTCTACAATATCCATCATATTTAATGCTAAAACCATCGGCTTACCAAGCTCAATAAGTTGAAGTGCTAAATATAAATTTCTCTCTAATGATGACGCATCTGCTACATCTACTACAATATCTACTTCATCATCTAAAATATATTGACGTGATACTTTTTCCTCCATAGTATATGATGTCAAACTATATATGCCTGGTAAATCTACTAATTTATAACTTTCATTATGAAACTGCATCGCACCTTCTTTTTTTTCTACCGTTACCCCAGGCCAATTAGCTACTTTTAGATGTGCCCCAGTATAAGCATTAAATAATGTAGTTTTTCCACAATTTGGATTTCCTATGAAGGCTACATGAACATCTTTATTCATTATTATCTTCCTCTATTTCTATAGCATTCGCTATTTCTTTTCCCACAGCAAAACGAGTGCCTCTAATTTTTAAAATTACAGCACCATGATTTTTTTTGTTTAAAATACTTAATTTTACTTTATTAGTCATACCAAGCATTTCCAATCGACGTTCAATATCACCTTTTAAATTTATATTCTTTACAATATATGTTTTATTTTTTTCTGCTTGTAAAACATTCAAATTTATCGCCTCCTATATACACAAAATACATTTTATCATATTTATAAAAACTTTATATAAAAATCTAAAAAAACTGCACTTTAAAAGTTATTTTCACAAAACTTAAAAAGTGCAGTTTTACTTTATAATATTTTTTTATTAAAATTTATCTTTATCTTTTGGTGGAGTTATATCAATAATTTTACGATTGTTAGGCTCAATATATTCTGCCTCTTGTTCATTTGCATATGAATTATACTGTTGTGCTTGTTGATTTTCTCCATTCAAACGATTACCACATTCTGGACAGAATTTTGGTGGATTATTTCTATCTGGTGCTATCCAACCACAATTATTACAACGGAAATTATTTTCTGCATATCTACTACTTGCATAAACATTTCCCTCATTTTTTTTACCAAAAAATCTACGATAAAGAGCCATAAGAATCATGACTACAATAGCCAAAAGCACTACGTTAGCAATTAAACCCAAAATATCGCCCATGAATCCACCTAAGCCAAACATATTGCTAAGCATGCTACCTAAAAACATACCACCAGCAAATAAACCAATATTTCTTAAAGCACTACCCCAACGGCTACCAGATTGTTGAGTTGTACTTGCATTATTAGTTTTTGTTGCAGTATTTGTATTTGTTGTATTATTGGTTGTGGAATTTGTTTTTGTATCTGTTTTAGCATCTGGAGTATTTGTCTTTGGTTGTTCAGTTACATTAGCTTTTGGTGCATCTGTTTTTGTTGTAGAACTTGTTGATGGTGCTACAGATTTAGTTACACTTGTAGAAGATTTTACACTACCACCGCCAACTTTTCCGCCACCAGATTTTCCACCTTTAGCCATACCAATGCTACTAAAAGCAAAGATACAAATCATTGCAATTGCTAATATTTTTTTGAAATTCATTATACACACTCTCTTTTACTCTAATTTTACTTTAATAGTGTTTTTATTATCTAAACAATAGCTATTTTAACATAAGCAATATATTTAAGCAATCAAAATAAATCTCTTGCCCACTGCTTTTATCTTTAGTGATTCTCTCCCCAATAAAAGATTTTATTTTTTAACAAAAAAGCTACAGATTTTCTCTGTAGCCAATAACTTTACTTTATAACATTGCATAAATTGTCAATATAATAACACCTGGTATACCTAATACACCTGCAATCAGTGCTGTAAAAAAATTCAAAGGAATATATACTATTCCCAAAAAATTTATTACATAAATAACAATCGCACCAATAATACTATTATATATACATTTCCATAAAACTCTTAGTGGTAACGTAAAAATTCTAGTTATTATACATAAAATCAATAACCCAATAAAAAACGCAACTACTAAAGATGATTCTAGCATTTTCTCACCACTTTAGCTGTTAATTTACAATTTACTTATTGCTATTTTACATTTCTCGACGATTTTCTATAGCCTTGGCTAAAGTAACTTCATCAGCATATTCCAAATCTCCACCTACAGGAAGACCATGTGCTATTCGTGTTACTTTTATACCTAGTGGTTTTAATAATTTTGCAATATACATTGCAGTTGCTTCACCTTCAATATTTGGATTAGTGGCCATAATTATTTCTTTTACTTTATCATCATAAAGTCGATTTAATAATTCTTTAATACGAATATCTTCTGGTCCTACTCCTTCAATCGGTGATAATACACCATGTAAAACATGATATACACCATTATAATCTCGCATACGTTCCATAGCTACAACATCTTTTGGCTGTTCTACCACACAAATTATTGAATGGTCTCTAGTTTCTGATGTACAAATAGCACAGGGGTCAGTATCACTAAGATTAAAGCAACAACTACAAAAACCTATTTTTTCTTTAGCTTCAATAATAGCCTGCGCCAAGGCTTTTGCTTGGGCAGGCTCCATGTCTAAAATATGATATGCTAAGCGTACAGCTGTTTTTGAACCAATTCCTGGTAAGGCTCGAAAATGTTCGATCAACTTCGCCATAGGCTCAATATATTTCATTAAAATAATCCTTGAGGAAGATTTAAACCACTAGTTAATTTATTCATTTCATTAGACATCATTTCATCTACTTTTACCATAGCTTGGTTTACAGCAGATAAAATAAGGTCTTGTAACATTTCGATATCTTCTGGATCTACAGCAGATTTATCAATAACAAGAGATTGCATTTGTTTTTCACCGTTCATAACGACTTTAACTACACCGCCACCAACGCTTACTTCAACAGTTTTCTTTTTGAGTTCATCTTGCATTTTTTTCATTTCAGCTTGCATTTTTTGAACTTTTTTCATCATGCCAGCCATATTTCCTTGATTAAACATCTATATTCCTCCATAAAAATAAATTTCTCTATTAAGAGTATCAAAATATACTAAAATCGTCAATAATCATTGATTATTATTGATTTTCTGGGATTACTTTCCCGCCAAAAATTTCAATAGCAGTCTCCAATGTATGTCTGCCTTCTGGGGTCATTTTTTGAAAATCCACATTCATATTATTTACCATATCTTCACTAGATTCATCACCTATGACATAATCATCATCTGTGGGCATCGGAATGTCTTGTTGATAATCTCCTACTGGTATAATATCATCATCTTCAATCATTGGAATTGTTACTTTGGGCGCTTTTATCTGCGTCACTTGATTATTTTGATTATCTTTTTTTATTGAATTTGCTGATGACTCTTGAGCTATCGGATTTCTTGATTTTGGATTTACTAGTGAAGTCTGCGTTACTTTTAAATCTCCACAAGTACAGATAAGACGAAAATTTTGTCCTGTTATCTCGGTTAAAACTTCTTCAATCAATAAACGATAATCATCTTTTTCTGTACGTGCTTGTAAAAATGGACTATCAAAATGAATAAAAAATTGATTTTCTGCAACTCTATATGGTAATGCTCGATTTACACAAGCTACTACAACTTTTTTACGTCGAGCATTTAATTTAGCTAATACATTTTGCCAAATTGAGGTTACATCTATATTTTCTATTGGCATTATAGGTTTTACTACTGTATTTTGATTTACTAGATTTCTATTTTGTAAATTTGGTAAACTTGTTGAACCTGCTGAAACTTTATGATTAATATTTTGTCCTTGTTTACTTAATGACTGAGTTGTTACATTTACATTTGCATTAGTAACCACATTTATATTATTCATCTTCGTAGAAACATCTTGCATATTTGCTACTTGACTACTTAATGCCTTAACTATTCTATCTAATCTAGCTACAGTTTGCTCTAAAGCCATTATTTTGGACTCTGAATTAGTATTATTTGTCATTGGCATAGTTGCTGTTTTTTCAGCTACACTATTAAAATCAACACTTTGTACAGTATCTACTTGCCAACACAATTTCAAAAACAACATTTCTATTGTAAGTCTAGGTTGATAAGCCCACTTTATTTCATTAATAGCTTCATGTATTTTTTGAATGATTTGTACTACTTCTTCATGAGAAAATTTTTCTGCTTGATTTTTTAAAATAGTTTCATCTTCAAAATACATATTTAAACTTAATAATTTATTTGACGCCTTATATAACATGATTGAACGAAAATGCAGTATTAACTCATTTAATAATTGCTTAATTTCTTTTCCCTGAGCAATAACATTATCTAAAATAGTCAATATCGTTTGTGCATCTTTATTTGATAGAGCATCCGTAATTTGCCAAATCCAATCATGACCCACTAATCCTAATACTTTACGGACTTCATCAACAGTTAATTTATCCTTCGTAAATGCCAAGCATTGGTCTAATAAACTTAAAGCATCACGCATACCACCATCAGCTTGAATAGCAATTATCGATAATGCTTCTTTATCTACGTTTATATTCATCTGCTCAGCTATACTAATTAAGCGTTGTAAAATATCTTTTTGCGTTATACGTTTAAAGTCATAACGTTGGCAACGTGATTGTATTGTTACAGGTACTTTATGTACTTCTGTTGTTGCTAAAATAAATACTACATGCGCTGGCGGTTCTTCTAAAGTTTTTAATAATGCATTAAATGCTTCTGTTGTAAGCATATGCACTTCATCAATGATATAAACTTTATATCTGCCATCTACGGGAGCAAATTTTACAGTTTCCCTTAAATCACGAATTTCATCAATACCACGATTTGATGCCGCATCTATTTCAAAAACATCCATGAATGAACCATCATTTATTTTTTGACAACATACACAATTATTACAAGGTGATGGTGTCGGTCCATGCTCACAATTCAAAGCTTTTGCTAAAATTTTCGCTGTACTTGTTTTTCCTGTACCTCGTGGCCCCGAAAACAAATAAGCATGAGCAACTTTACCTGTAGTTATTGCATTAGATAAAGTCTCGCTGATATGTTCTTGGCCTATAAGATCCGAAAAATCTTGTGGCCTCCACTTTCGGTAAAGTGCCATATAAGCCATAATAAATGCGTCCCTCCCTGTTTTTGGATATGAAAAAAAACAGCTTCTCAGGTAAGAACACGGTATTCAGGCGCCCTCACGGCACATGAAGATGATCACTTACCGTTGCTCCCTTCCGGACCTGGCGGGGTTCATGAGTCTCCATTGCGCGAGACCCGAATACCGCAGTCTTACATGAGAAACTGCTCATGAATGATATTTTAGCATAAAAAAAGAATTATTACAAGTGTTCATTTCTTTGATGGCAAAGAAACGAACCAAAGAAAGCCACCGCAGATAAAATTTGAACTTTGAAAATAATTATCGCTTCATACAACGCTTAGAAACTCGCTTCGCTCAAACATTCAGACTAAAAACGTATTCAGCGATAATTATTTTCAATAACCTAAAGGTTACCATCCAAATTTTATAATGCGGAAATTAATATATCACGGGTTTATTTTCTTTTTGATTCGTTTTTCTTTTAAACAAAAGAAAAATGAACAAAACCTTATCCTTTAAGCCATTTTGCTACATCAATAGCATGATAAGTAATAATAATATCTGCACCTGCACGTTTCATGCTGAGAAGTGTTTCCATTACTATACGTTTTTCATCAATCCAACCATTTTGTGCTGCAGCTTTTACCATAGCATATTCACCACTAACATTATATACAGCAACTGGACGATCAATTTTATCACGAACTTGACGTACAATATCTAAATAGCTAAGTGCTGGTTTTACCATAATAAAATCTGCACCTTCTGCCATGTCAAGTTCTACTTCTTTCATAGCTTCACGGCTATTTGCTGGGTCCATTTGATAAGCACGTCTATCACCAAATTGAGGAGCAGAATCTGCCGCATCTCTAAATGGTCCATAATATCCAGAGGCATATTTTACAGCATAAGACATAATAGATACATTTTTAAAACCAGCTTCATCTAAAGCTTCACGAATTACTGCAATTCTACCATCCATCATATCAGATGGTGCAATAATATCTGCACCACTTTGAGCTTGACTTACTGCAACTTTTGCTAATAATTTTAAAGTAGCATCATTATCTACTTCATGACCACAAAGCTGACCACAATGTCCATGTGTTGTATATTGGCAAAGACATACATCGCCAACAATTACAATATTTGGTACTGCTTCTTTGATTGCACGCATTGCACGTTGTACAGGACTATTTAAATCCCAAGCACTAGAGCCAATTTCATCTTTATATTCAGGAAGACCAAATACTTCAATAGCTGGAATGCCAAGTTCATATGCTTCTTTGGCTACTTTAACTGCATTATCTACAGATAAATGATATACATTTGGCATACTTGGTATTTCTTCTTTTACATTTTCGCCTGCTACTACAAATATAGGATATACTAAATCTTTTACTGATAAAGAATTTTCACGAACCATATCACGAACAGCGCTATTTAAACGCAAACGGCGTGGTCTTAAAGTATTGAGTTTCATCAATATTCACCATCCAAAATTTTTTATTTTTTCTACTAAACCATCAATAGTATAAACATCAGCTTCTACATCTACAGTTAGACCATGTTTACGACAAGTATTTGCAGTAATTGGCCCAATGCTTGCTTTAGCTACATTATCTAATAAAGTTTTTTCATCATCAATTAATTTTAAAAGATTTTCTACAGTAGAAGAACTTGTAAATGTTACCATATCCACTTTATGTTCTTTTAATAAAGCTTTGATTTCATCTTTATTAGTATCTGCCATTTTTGTACAATATGTTTCAGCCACATCTACTACTGCACCCAATTCACGTAAACCTATTGGTAAAGCTTCACGTGCTTTTTGTGCTCGTGGTATCAATACTTTTGTACCTTCTTTGATATCTTCCTTTAATACGTTTAAGATACCTTCAGCCATAAACATTGTTGGTACTTTATCCGCAATAATACCATAATTTTTTAATTTATCAGCTGTAGATGTGCCAATAGCTGCAATTTTCGCATTAGCCAAGCAACGTGCATCTAAAGATTTTGCAAATAAACGTGCAAAGAATCTATCTACACCATTAGTGCTTGTAAAAATAATCCATTCATATTCTGTAATTTTACTAATTGCACTATCTAAAGTTGTAAATTCATCATCTGGATTTGCAATTTTTATTGCTGGAGCTTCAATACAATTTGCACCTAAGTCTTCTAAAGCTGTAGTTAATTTAGATGCTTGTTCACGTGCTCTAGTAACTAAAATATTCTTACCAAATAACGGTTTATTATCAAACCACTGAATAGTTTCTCGTAAATTTACTACATTACCTACTACAAAAACTGCTGGTGGTTTTAAATTATGTTTTTTTACATCTTCAACAGCTTTGCCTACAGTAGTTACTAATACTTCCTGTTCTGCTTTAGTACCCCAACGAACTAATGCTGCTGGTGTATCTGCAGTTCTACCATATTTCATTAATTGACTAGTAATATGTGGTAAATTTCCTACACCCATTAAAAAAACTAATGTATCTACTGCTGTAGCTAATTTTTCCCAATTAATATCGGATTTTTCTTTTGTAGGGTCTTCATGTCCAGTAATAACAGCAAAAGATACTGCTACTTTTCGATTAGTTACTGGAATACCTGCATAAGCTGGAGCTGCAATTGATGAACTAATACCTGGTACTATTTCAAATTTCACACCATTTTCTTTTAGTACTGCAGCTTCTTCCCCACCACGGCCAAAAACAAATGGATCTCCACCTTTTAAACGTACAACGCATTTACCTTCTTTTGCTTTATCTGCAATAAGCTGGCTAATGTCTTCTTGACGCATAGCATGATTGCCTGCTTTTTTGCCTACATAAATGTATTCTACATCATCTTTAGCAAAAGCCATCAAACGTTTATCTGCTAAATAATCACAAATAACAACATCTGCTTTTTCTAAACACTCTTTACCTTTTAAAGTAATTAGGCGATAATCTCCAGGACCTGCACCTACTAAATAAACCATTCCATTCATCAAGAAAAACCTCCAAAAGATATTTCTAATTAATTTTTATTTTATTTATCTAAACATATTATAACGGTATTACAATTATCATTTATTAATACATAAACCTAAACTTTGCATTATTTCAAGTCCACCACTAGCTAATATTTTTTTAGCTAAAGTTTCACCTAATTCGCTTGCATTTTCTCTTTTTCCTGTAACTTTATCACGAATAATTGTTTTACCATCAAGAGACCCGATTACTGCCTCTACTGTTAAGGTATTATCTTCATCAACCTCACCATAAACACCAACAGGAACTTGACAACCGCCTTCAACTTGAGCTAAAAATGCACGTTCAGCAATTGTAGCATCTGCAGTTTTATCATCATATAAGAAACTAAGCATATTTTTAATTTCTTCATCGTCAGCTCTTGTTTCAATAGCTAATGCACCTTGTCCTACAGCTGGTAAACAATACTTTCGAGGAATAATTTGTGTTATTTTATCTCCAAAACCTAAACGTTTTAATCCTGCTACTGCAAGCACTATCGCATCAAAATTTTCTTCTTCTAATTTACGTAATCTAGTATTTACATTACCACGAAGATTATGAATATCTAAATCTGGACGAATATTTAATAATTGAGCCTTACGTCTTAAACTAGAAGTACCTACTTTTGCTCCTTTAGGTAAATTTTCTAAAGTTTGATATTTCGGACTAACTAAAGCATCGCCACAATCCAATCGTTTTGTAATAGTTGTTAAAGCCAACCCTTCTGGAAGTACTGTAGGCATATCTTTTAAGCTATGTACAGCTAAATCTATACGATTTTCTATCATAGCCACTTCAAGCTCTTTTGTAAATAATCCTTTTCCGCCAATTTTAGCAAGTGGCACATCAAGAATTTTATCTCCACGAGTCATTATATGCTCTAATTCAACTTCAAGACCTTCATATTGCTTACGTAAACAATCTGCAATATATTCAGCTTGCCATAGTGCTAATTTACTACTACGTGTACCAATAACAATTTTTTTACGCACTATTTTTCCCTCTCTTTTAACACATCTAATTTAAATAATTTGGTTACTGCATCTACATAGTAATCTTCTTGTATTGTTCCTGCCGAATTATTTAATTTAATCATTGGTTCTCTAAGTAATTTTCGTACAATCATATGCGACATATGATTAATTACACGAATTTGACTTTCATCAATATCTACAAGTTTGGTCATTGCTCGTCTTACTTCACGACGACGAATACGTTCTGCTTTTCTCGTCAATCTAGCCATGACTGGTTGGCAAGATAAATATTGAAAACGTTCCATAATAGACGTTACTTCTTCATTTATAATTGATTGAGCTTGATACGCTTCATACTCACGTTCTTTAATATTATCTTCTACTACTGATTCTAAATCATCAATATTATATAATTCTACGCCTTTAATTTCAGCTACATCTGGATCTACATCACGAGGTACAGCAATATCAATTACTACTAATGGTCTACCTTTACGTTTAGACATAAATAACTGAGTTTCCCATGGTCTTACAATATAATGTGGTGCACCTGTAGAAGTAACTACAATATCTATATCATTTGCTCTACGCATAGCTTCTCTAAAACCAACAGCTTCTCCACCAAATTGTGCCGCTAATTCTTGAGCCTTATCAATATGACGATTAGCTACATATATTTTTTTTGCACCTTTTCCCATTAAATTTCGCGCAGTAAGTTCAGCCATTTGACCTGCACCAAAAATCAAAGTGTTACTATTTTCTAATGTACCAAATATTTTCAAAGCTAATTGCACAGCCGCATAACTTACAGATACCGCATTATAAGCAATTCTTGTTTCAGTACGGACTCTTTTTCCTGTAGTAATAGCACGATGAAATAATGTATTTAAAATCGTGTTAGTAGCCTCTGCTTCTCTTGCCATAGCATAAGCTTTTTTTACTTGACTTAAAATTTGTCCTTCTCCAATAATTAAAGAATCTAAACTAGACGCTACTGCAAATAAATGCTTAATACACTCTTTATCTACATAATAATAAAAATACTCATCTTTAGCTTCATCACTATTACTACTAGCTAAATCCATAAAAAATTCTTTTATACTTTGTTTATTTTCCTCAGCATCATTTACTACAGCATAAATTTCTGTACGATTACAAGTAGATAAAACCACAGCTTCACTAATACCTTCATAAGTTTCCAAATGACGTAGCCCATTATTGATACTATCTACTGAAATAGAAAAACGTTCACGAACCTCAACTGATACCGTTTTATGATTTAGCCCTAAAACTATTAATTGCATTTCTTATGCACTCCTCTGCCTCATCATATTTTTTAGCTTTTACCAAAATCATTACATCTTCACTCAATGCACTACGCCAAAAAATCTCACGGTCATCACTTGTTGATAATTTTGCAATAGCTTCTTTTCGTAAAACAGAAAGTCTATCTAACCATTTTGCATAAGTATCATCAAATTCTTGCTCCATTTTACAACGTAAATAGCGTGATAATGCAGGTGATTTTCCATTAGTTGAAAAAGTTACTAATAAATTACCTCTTCTTATCTTTGCAGGTAAAGCAAAATCACAATAATCTAATCTATCTACAACATTAAGTAAAATACGTCTTTTATTTGCTTCCAACTGCACTTTTTGATTTATTTCTTCATTGCCAATAGCACAAATAACTAATTCAAAACCTGCTAAATCACCAGATTCATAACATTTTTTTATCCATGTAATCTGTTTATTTTCTACTAAATCATTTATTTCCGACACAATTTCTGGTGAAATTACTGTTATTTTCGCTTTTGCTTCTATTAAACCTTCTATTTTGCGGAAAGCTACATGACCTCCACCTAAAACAACACAAGGTTTATCATCTAAAATCAAATTAATTGGATACACGCCTACACCTCTTCAAAATATGAACTTAATTCATTTTTATAATTATAACTCAATAAAAAAACTCTATCAACACCTAAAACAATATTATATAATAATCACGCCAATTTATTAATACTTTTACTTTACAAAACCAAAAATATCTTCACACTATTTTTCCTTTACCTAAAAAGTCAAATAGTTTATACTTATTATATCCTTTAATGTTTATGTTTATACAAAGAAGATTAATATCAGAAATCCTATGCTTTACTATTTTTATTTTTCTTATATTCCTTTTCTTTGTTGCCCATAACAACTGTTAAGGAATTATTATATATAAGTAGGTGTTATTTTTATGAAAACAATCGCGCTAATTGCCCACGACCAAAAAAAAGAAGAAATGCTTGAGTTTGTTGGTAACCATCTTGAAACTCTTAAACATTTTCATCTAGTAGCAACTCGTACAACTGGTACCTTAATCAATGAAAAGTATAATCTTAACGTTGAAACTATGATGTCTGGCCCATTAG
>Garnier_p2__coassemble_1190_pt1 | contig 30150 bp, 27 predicted proteins | sample Garnier_p2__metabat2_low_PE_022 | metagenome-assembled genome bin Garnier_p2
ACTAAGTCTCAATTAATAGCTTAATTAATATGTCCAATATTTTGGGTGCATATCACCCTTTATTTATAAGGATTTAGCTCTTTTATTATTTTATTCCCATTCAATAGTTGCTGGTGGTTTAGATGTTACATCATAAACAATTCTGTTTACCCCAGGAACTTCGTTTACAATTCTGCGAGAAACAGTATCTAATACTTCATAAGGAATTCTTGCCCATTCAGAAGTCATAGCATCGCTACTTGTTACAGCACGAAGTGCTACAGTGTGACAATAAGTACGGCTATCACCCATAACACCTACAGAACGAATGTTTGGAAGACAAGCAAAATACTGCCAGATTTTTTCTGCTAAACCAGCTTTAGCGATTTCTTCACGGAAGATAGCGTCTGCTTCACGAACAACAGCGAGTTTATCTTCAGTTACTTCACCAAGAACACGGATAGCAAGACCAGGACCTGGGAATGGTTGACGCCATACGAGGTCATGAGGAATACCAAGTTCTTCACCTACAGCACGAACTTCATCTTTGAAGAGTTCGCGAAGTGGTTCAATAAGATCAAACTGAATATCTTCAGGAAGACCGCCAACATTATGATGGCTTTTGATTGTAGCAGAAGTTTTTGTACCACTTTCTACGATATCAGGATAAATTGTACCTTGAACAAGGAAATCAATTTGGCCGAGCTTATTAGCTTCAGCTTCAAATACACGGATAAATTCTTCGCCAATAATTTTACGTTTTCTTTCAGGATCAGAAACGCCAGCTAATTTACCTAAGAAACGGTCTTTAGCGTCAACGCGGATAAGGTTCATATCGAACTGTTTACGGAAGATAGTTTCTACTTGGTCGCCTTCATCTTTACGAAGTAAACCGTGGTCAACGAATACGCAAGTTAACTGTTTGCCTACAGCTTTATGTACAAGAACAGCTGCAACAGAGGAGTCAACACCGCCACTTAAAGCACATAATACTTTTTTATCGCCAACAATTTCTTTAATTTCAGCGATTTTGCTTTGAGCAAAAGAACTCATAGTCCAGTCGCCTTTTAAACCACAAATTTTGAATAAGAAGTTTTTCATCATTTGTTGACCAAATGGAGTATGTTCAACTTCTGGGTGGAATTGTACACCGTATAATTTGCGTTCATCATTGCACATAGCAGCAACAGGAGTATGTTGAGTATGAGCAATGGATTTAAATCCTTCTGGAACTGTTTCTACATAATCACGATGACTCATCCAGCAAATTTCATCAGCATTGATACCGTCGAATAAAATGCTAGAAGTATCAAGAGTGATATTCATTTTACCATATTCGCCAGCTTCAGCATGGGCAACTTTACCGCCTAAATTGTGAGCTGTAAATTGATGACCATAGCAAATACCAAGAGTAGGAATGCCAAGTTCAAAAATTTTAGGATCAGCTTGTGGCGTATTATCAGCATAAACACTGCTAGGACCACCAGTAAAAATAATAGCTTGTGGATTTTTTGCTTTAATCTGTTCAACAGTATAGTCATAAGGAACGATTTCGCAATAAACACCACATTCTCTGACACGGCGAGCGATTAATTGATTATATTGTCCACCGAAGTCTATAACAAGAACCATTTCATGATTTGTGTTCAATTTATTTAGTACCTCCTATATAAAAAACGCTCTCTTTACAAAAATAGTTTACTATACAGTAGTTTTTCTGTAAAGAGAGCATTTATATTTATTGCTAATTTATTAAGCTAAAATTAAGCTTTTCCGTCGCAACCAAGAACTTCTTTGATTTTGTGAGAAACAAGAGCTTTGATATTTTCTCTACCATCAGCAACATATTGACGTGGGTCAAAATGATCTGGATGATCGTTGAAGTGTTTACGGATACCAGCAGTCATAGCAAGACGAAGGTCAGAGTCAATATTGATTTTGCAAACAGCTAAAGAAGCAGCTTTGCGAAGTTGTTCTTCAGGAACACCAACAGCATCTGGCATATGGCCACCGTTGTCGTTAATAATTTTAACGAAATCTTGTGGTACAGAAGAAGCACCGTGTAAAACGATAGGGAAGTTAGGAAGACGTTTTGCAATTTCTTCAAGAATATCGAAACGAAGTGGAGGTGGTACTAAGATACCTTGTTCATTTCTTGTGCATTGGTCTGGAGTGAATTTGTAAGCACCATGGCTAGTACCAATAGCAATTGCAAGAGAGTCAACACCAGTTTCTTTAACGAATTCTTCAACTTCGTTAGGATCAGTATAATGAGCTTCATGAGCAGCTACTTTAACATCATCTTCAATACCAGCTAACTGGCCAAGTTCTGCTTCTACTACTACGCCATGAGCGTGAGCGTATTCAACAACTTCTTTAGTTTTTTCGATGTTTTCTTTGAAGCTATAGTGGGAACCATCAAACATAACGGAAGTGAAACCACCGTCAATGCAGGATTTACAAGTTTCGAAATCTGCACCATGGTCAAGATGTAAAGCGATAGGAAGACCAGTATCTTCGATGGCAGCTTGTACAAGGTGTGTGAGGTATTGGTGTTTAGCATATTTTCTAGCACCAGCGGAGCATTGAAGAATTAAAGGAGCGTTTAATTCTTTAGCAGCTTCAGTGATACCCTGAACGATTTCCATATTATTTACGTTGAAAGCACCAATAGCGTAGTGACCTTCATACGCTTTTTTAAACATTTCTTTTGTTGTAACTAATGGCATTAATATAACCTCCATATTGAAAATTTAAATTTCATACTCATTATAGCATAGAATTTGTTGATTTGTATATCGAAATCTGAAAATTGTTTAATTCAGAGAATTATAGTTATATGAATATTTCATCTAATTGAAATTTGTATAGTATTTAAGTATGATAAAAGACATATTAAAAATTTTTATTAAATTAAAAAATATACAGGAAAAGCTTATAAAATCTTAATTTATTCTAAATAAAATGTAATAATTGAAATGGTTAAAAATGCTTTATTTATTGTTGTGTTAAAAATACATAAATTTTAAAAATAAGTATTTTTTTATTTTTTTACTTAGGAGGTTTTTTTATGGCGAATGAAACGACAAAGGTAGAAGTTAATGGGGCAAATCCTGTTAAAGAAAGTGAGCGTTATGGTACAGCAAGAGGACTATTTCCTATTTGGTTTTCGTGGAATGTATCGATTTTGGGGATAACATATGGTATATATGTATATTCATTGGGATTAAGTCCAATGCAAGCTATTGTGGCTGGCATTTTAGGTTATTTTATTTCTTGCGGTCTTGTAGGTATTTTAGCTGTAGGTGGAACAAGAACAGGACTTCCTACTTTGGTACAAACAAGATTTGCTTTTGGCTATGTAGGTAATAAAATTCCAACATTATTTGCCTATATTTCTAATATGGGTTGGCAGGTTATTATCATTAGTGTAGCCTCAATGACTGGTGCAGATTGGATAGCTCATTTATTACCAGGAACTTTTGCTAATGAATTAGGACAAGCTAATACTTTATCTATAGGTATGTTTTTTGTGATAACTATTTCTATTGTTATGTTTGTATCTATATACGGTTATCAATTAATTTTAAAAGTGGAAAATATCATCGCTTGGATTACAGGTATCATGACTTTAATTTTTATAATGATGATATTACCAGAAATAAATTTAGCTAATTTAAATAATTCAACTAGTGGCAGTTTTTATGAATTTTTAGGTGGATTAATCATGGCTATGACTATGGTTGGTTTGGGCTTTTTAAATTGTGGTGGCGACTTTGCACGTTATTTACCAGTAAAAACAAAAGCAAACGGTATTATTGGCTGGACTACTTTGGGGATAGCTTTACCGGTATCTATTTTATTAGTATTAGGTGTATTACTTTCTGCAACAAATCCTGAATTAAGTGAAAAAGCAGCTATGGAACCAGTAGCCGCATTAACTTCTATGTTACCAATGTGGTTTTATATTCCATTTTCTATTGTTATTATAATTTCTTTATTGGCGGCATCAATTACAGGCGTATATAGCTCTGGACTTGCATTATTAGCTATGGGAATGCCTACAAGTAGAGCGGTAACTACAGCAATAAATGCAGTAATTATTGCGGCTGGTTCTATTTATTTAACATTTATTTCTGATTCATTCTTGAATACTTTCCAAGCATTTTTGGCAACTATTTCTGTAGTTGTAGGGGCTATGGCAGCTATTCAATTAATCGATTTTATTAGACAAAAACGTTTGCATTGGAATGTAGATATGGCATTATCTAAAGAAAATGGCGGTGTTAATTATCGTTGGGGTGCAGTAATTTCATTATTTATTGCTAGTTTTATTGGTTTAGGTACAATTACTTCTGCTGACCCGTATATTGCGTATGTTGTAGGATTTTTATTATCTGATGAGGCGAAACAGAGTGTATTAGCAAGTGCTAATATTGGTGTAATTATTTCTATGGTGGTAGGTGCTGTACTTTATAGTGTATTAACTTTTGTATTTAAAGTGGAAAATAAACAATAAAATTAAATATATTAAGTAGGCGACGTGAAATGAATATCAATAATGAAGTATGGAATTGGCCTGCTACTTACTGGTTTTGGCACTATGTACCACAAAAAGCTGAAATTGATAAACAGCTTGAAGATATGAAAGCTAAAGGTATAATGTCATTTCAGATAGCAGTGCGCTTGAATATGCCACTAAAAGATTATTTAAGTGAAGATTATTTAAATGCTTGTAAAATAGCCGCAGATAAAGCCGAAAAATTAGGCATGGTAATGGGAATTTATGATGATTATAATTGGCAATCTGGTCATGCGGCAGGGAAAACAGTGGCAAATCACCCTGAATTAAGAGAACGACAATTATTTTGGACGAAATTTGATATAGCCAAAAATTTAGCAACAATTTCGCATATTTATTCAGATGATGCAGAGTGTTTATTAGATATTGGTAAAAATTGGATTTATGAAAATGGTTATCCTAAATGGGATGAATGGAAAATTATTTCTGTAATAGCAGTGAATAATGAGTTTAAAGATAAATCTGAAGATGAAGTAAAATTAGTAAATCTTACGGATAAAGCCAAATTTTTAATAGCTACAGAACATGAATGTAAACTCTGTTTAGATATAACAGAGCAAGAAAAACTAGAATTAAAAGATTTTGAGATTGTGGCATTTATTTCAGCAAGATGCAAATCTTCTAGAATTATAAATTATTTATTACCAGAAAGTAGTGAAGAATTTATAAAGGTAAATTATGAAGTTTATCGCAAAGCGCTAGCAAAACATTTTGGCAAAACTGTGCAGTATATGTTTTTTGACCAACCTCATAGTTGTTTTTATAATTGGCAAGAACAATTTGGGGAAGTAAAAGCATCTTTAATGGCTAGTGATAATTTATTTTTAGCTTTAAAAAGTAAGGATAAATTAGAAAATTATTTAATGGCATTAGTCATGGATATAGGTAAAATGACAACAAAATGGCGTTGCGAATTTTTTGATATATATTCGAAATTGGCAATTGACTCATATTTTAAGCCATTAGCCGATTGGTGTAAAAATCATTATGTAATGCTAAGTGGACATGAAGTATTAGGGCATATTGATTCATGGTCATTTACAGGGAAAATGTTATCTCCAGATACTAGATGTAATTTTGGTATGAATTATTTTGCTATTGATAAATATCGAGATTTAACAGCAGTTGATGCTAAAAATAGTAAAGTACAAATTTCGGCAAAAATGGGCGATTCTGTAGCTATAGCCAATGGTAAAAGTAAATGTATTATTGAGCATTATTATGGTTGTGAACGTGAAGCATACCATTTTGGCGTGGGTGAATGGGAAATAACTCTAGAAGATTTACGAAAACAGGCGATTTGTCATCATTTATTAGGTGCAAGGCAATTTTTAACCCATGCGTATTGGTTAAGTAATGGGCAAGAAAATAATGATGAAGTATTTAAAAATCCACGTTGGGATTTTGCTCCGGGGATAAATTTTGAACCATGGTTTAGACATTATCGAGAGTTCGCTATACAATCTAAGAATTTATCGAAGTTTTTAGATTTGGGTAAAATAAATGATGATGTAGCTATTTTTTATCCACTTAGAACATTTTGGGCTAAAGGCTTAAGTGATGAAATTGGTGAACATGGGGCATTATTTGCCAAATATCTCATGGAATTAAATTATGAATATCATTTGATTGATGAAATGAGTTTATTGGCGGATTATAAAAATGACTTTAATGAAGATTCATTATGTAAAAAGTTAAATTATAAAGCACTGATTATGCCTTATTGTGAAGTTATTTATAGTAAAAATACACTTAAAGCGATTGAAAAACTTTTAACTATGGGAGTAAAAGTTATTTTTACAGGAAAATTACCACAAGAAACACAAGAACAAGGTGTAGATATTGATGTTCAGGATTTAGTAAATAGTTTATGCCAAAAATATAAAGATAGAATTATTTTTAGTAAAGATTTACCAACGAAAATATTCATAGAAAAATATTTAGGTGAATTAAAACAACAAAAAATTTATTTTCAAAAATTAGAACAAGACGTTGATGTATGGACAAAATATACGCAAGTAGAAAATAAAATTTATTTAACTATTTTTAATAGAAGCGAAATCGATGTAAATGGTTATCTTTGTTTACCAACTAAATGGGATAATTATACGATTAGTGAATATAATTTAGTTGAGGATAAATATTATCCTAGTGAAATTTATACTAAAAATAAATTACCATTACAGCTAGAAATGCAAGAGGTAAAGTGTTTTGTTATTGAAAAATTGGCAGAAAAAGAGCAATATTTTTTAGCAGATAATTGGTTGTTTGCAGGAAAAAATATTATTGAAAGAGCTATAGATATAACAAAAACTTGGGAAAAACAAGGTTTAGAGCAATATAGTGATATAGGTATTTATACGCATGATTTAACCAAGATAATAGCTAAAGATAAAGATTATAAATTAATTTTGCCTAAAGTATATGGAGCAGTGAAAATATTTATTAATGATATAGAAATTGCTAGTAAAGCTTGGGGAAAATATGAATTTGTTTTAGCAAAATCAGTATGGCAAAATGAAAAAAATATCTTAAAAATTGAAGTGGCACCAACAGTAGCTAATGAATATTATGAAAAAACAAGTTTTAAACCTGAAAATTTATTTAAAGCAGGTTTAGAAGGCGTAGTTAGTTTAAAAGAAATTTAAATCTAATAAAAAATAACTCCTATTTGAGAATTTATATGTTAAAATTAAACTAAATTTATAATAATAGGAGTAAACAATGGATATACAAACATTATCAATAAAAGAAATAAAAAATTTAATAAAAGAAGAGCCAACAGACGCATTGATAGAGGCTATTAAATTAGATGAACGAAAAGGCGTACAAAACATTTTTAAAGCATATTTACGTGACCAAAAAGAACATGAACGTGTAATGGCTATGTATAAATATGAAAATGAATGCAGGCAAAATGGTTATAAATTAATCGCTGGCGTTGACGAAGTGGGTAGAGGTCCATTAGCAGGGCCTGTAGTTGTGGCGGCAGTTATTTTGCCGCCTAATTTTTTTATTGAAAAAATCAATGATTCTAAGAAATTATCAGAGGCAACACGTGAAAAAATATATGATGTTATCATGGAAAATGCCATAGCGGTAAATAGAGCTATTATTGATGAAAAAACAATAGATAGAATAAATATATATCAAGCTGCAATGAATGGTATGTATGAATCAATTTATGGATTAGACAAAAAAGCTGATGCAGTCTTAATTGATGCCATGCCGTTAGAAAGTTTGGATATATATCATCAATCAATCATTAAAGGCGATGCCAAATCTGCGTCAATTGCAGCGGCGTCGATTGTAGCAAAAGTAGAAAGAGATAGAATGATGAATGAATATGATAAATTATATCCAGGATATGGTTTTGCTAAGAATAAAGGTTATGGAACGAGTGAGCATTTAGAGGCTTTAAGAAAATATGGTCCATGTGAAATTCATCGAAAATCTTTTGAACCAATAAAATCTATGCTAATGCAGAAATAAGGCATATTTATGAAAAAACAAAATGTAGGACAATGGGGCGAAGAAAAAGCCTCAGAATATCTTAAACAGCAAGGATATAAAATTTTGCATAGAAATTATCATACTAGATATGGCGAAATAGATATTATAGCAGAAAAAAATGATATTATTTCATTCATTGAAGTAAAAACACGTAAAAATTCTAGCTATGGATTTCCAGCAGAATTTGTAAATTATAGTAAACAACAAAAAATTATTAAGACAGCTGAAATATATATTAATACTCACTTTAGTGAAAAAAAGAATTATAAATTTGATATAATTGAAGTATTTTACTATAATAGTTATATTTTTCATATAAATCATTTGGAAGGGGCGTTTGAGCTTTGATTTTAAAGGAATCTACAAAAAAGAGACGTATTGTTGTAGGTGTTAGTGGTGCAAGTGGAGCAATTTACGCATATAAATTATTAAAAGTCCTTGTAAATAGTGGAATAGAGGTACATTTTGTTGCTTCAAAAGCAGGTTTAGAAGTGCTTGAATATGAATGTGGTGTAGGTCTTGAGCAGTTGACAAAATTGGTATATAAGGTCTATGATGTGAACCGTATTGATAGTGCAATTGCAAGTGGTTCATTTCCATGTGAATCAATGGTGATTGTACCTTGCTCGATGAGAACGTTAGGTTCACTCGCCGGAGGTATTGCTGATAATTTATTGACAAGAGCTGCTGATGTAACTTTAAAAGAAGGTAGAAAACTTGTTTTAGTCACTAGAGAAACTCCAGTTCATGCTATTCATTTAGAGAATATGCTTAAATTATCACATGCAGGAGCAAGAATTTTACCAGCTTGTCCAGGTTTTTATCATAAACCGCAGACTATTGAACAATTAGTAGATATGTTAGTAGGTAAGATTTGCGATACCTTGAATGTAGAAAATAATCTATTTGAACGTTGGAGCGGACCAAGTGAAATAAATTAGATTTTATTTGGGATAATTTATTAATATGTTTTAGTAGATTTATATTTTGATTAATAAATCACCCCAAATTATGGGGTGATTTTTATGTTTGCTAAAATATATGGAGCTACAACTTTGGGGATAGATGGTGTATTAATTGAAGTTGAAGCTGATGTATCAAATGGATTACCAAAATTTGAAATTGTAGGATTAGCTGATGTGGCAGTAAAGGAAGCAAAAGAAAGAGTACGTCCTGCAATTAGAAATACCAATGTGAATTTAGTGCCCAAAAAGATTACGATAAATTTAGCTCCTGCTGATTTAAGAAAGAATGGTTCATCTTTGGACCTTCCGATAGCGATAGCTTTACTTGAAGCGTATGGATTTTTACCTAAAGATTGTTGTAAAGATAGTTTACTTGCAGCAGAATTATCATTAGATGGCGATGTAAAAACAATAATTGGTATTTTGCCGATGGCTATTTTGTGTAAAGAGTTAAAATTAAAAAGACTTTTTGTAGCTAAAGGTAATGAACAAGAAGCTTTATTAGTCGAAGGTATAGAAGTTTATGCGATTAGTAAATTATCAGAGCTAATAGATTTTCTTACAGGTAGAATAAAATTACAGCCAGCTAAGAGAATGGTACAAATAGAAGAAGATACTAGTTTTAGTGAAGATTTTGCTGATGTACAAGGTCAGTTTATGGCAAAAAAAGCATTAGAAATAGCAGCAGCTGGTGGACACAATGTATTAATGGTTGGTTCGCCTGGTACAGGAAAAACAATGCTTGCTAAAAGATTGCCAACAATATTGCCACAAATGACATATCAAGAGGCTTTAGAAGTAACTAAAATTTATAGTATAGCTGGATTATTATCAAGAGATAGTGGATTGGTAACCAAAAGACCATTTCGCAGTCCACATCATACGATTTCTAGTGCAGGTATTATTGGTGGTGGCAGTATACCAAAGCCTGGGGAAGTAACATTAAGTCATAATGGGGTATTATTTTTAGATGAACTCCCAGAATTTAGTAAATCAACATTAGAAGCACTTCGTCAACCTCTTGAAGATGGTGAAGTAGTGATTACTAGAGTTAATGCGTCATTGAAATTTCCGTCTAGAATGATTTTGGTAGCGTCGATGAATCCTTGTCCTTGTGGGTACAAATATGATAATACAAGAAATTGTACATGTAGTGATTACGAAATAAAGAGATATACAAAGAAGATATCAGGCCCACTTTTAGACCGAATAGATATGCAAATTCAAGTACCGCGTGTTGATTATAAAGATTTTGTAACAACGAAAAAAGCAGAGTCATCAAAAGATATTCGTGCTAGAGTGGAAAAAGCTAGACAAATTCAACTGACTAGATTTAAACAAACAAATATTGTATGTAACGCACAAATGACACATGCTATGCTAAAAAAATATTGTAAATTAACAGATAAAGCACAAGATATTTTAAAATTAGTATTTGAACAAATGAGATTAAGTGCAAGAGCATATGATAGAATTATAAAAGTGGCACAAACAATTGCAGATTTAGAAGGTATGCAGCAAATAGAAGATACACATATTGCGCAAGCTATACAATATAGAAATAATTTGAATTTACAAGATAAAATTTAAAAAATAAAAGAATTAATAGGGAAGTGAGATTATGACATATACAGGAAAAACAAAAAATTTAGGAGTAATAGGCTATCCAATAAAACATTCATTATCGCCAGTAATTCAAAATGCAGCTATAAAAAAAGCTAATTTAGATTATGTATATATAGCAATGCCGATAGCACCTGAAAATTTAAAGACAGCAGTAGATGGATTAAAAGCTTTAGATTTTGTAGGATTTAATGTTACTATTCCGCATAAAGTTAATATTATGCAATACTTAGATGAAATTGATGATGTAGCAAGATTAATGGGGGCGGTAAATACAGTATGTATAAAAAATGGAAAATTATGTGGTTATAATACCGATGTAAAAGGGTTTATAAATCCTTTAATAAAAAATAAAATTATAATCAAAGATAAAATTGCTGTGGTTTTAGGAGCTGGCGGAGCTTGTAGAGCGGTTATATGTGGGTTATTACAACAAAAAATAGGAAAAATTATTTTGGGAGTAAGAAATCCAGCAAAAGCCGAAATTTTGGCTAATGATTTTAGAAATTTAATAAAGTCTGCAGATATTGAAGTTTTTGATTGGCAAAGTAAAGATTTTAAAAATTATTTACAAAGTGCAGATTTGTTAATAAATACAACTCCTTTGGGTATGGAAGGAAATATAGATAGTAAACCACCAGTAGATTGGGATTTTGTAAATAAAAGTGCATTTGTATATGATATTATTTATGTTCCAGCAGAAACTAAATTTTTACAAGAAGCAAAAGCTCATGGACATGAAATATTGAATGGTGAAAACATGTTGGCTGAGCAAGGAGCAGAAGCATTACATTTATGGACAAATGTAGATATTGATGTAAATATTATGGTGCAGACATTACATGAATATTTGATAAACAAAACTAAATAGTGGGTTTTATAGACCGCCAAAATAGATATATAGCAGCCTATATATCTATTTTTTTAGCAAATAAAATAAAGATTGGAGATGAACATAATAAATTGTTAGCACAAATAAAAAAAGATTTAGATGATATATCGATAAATATTTTACATAAATTAAAAATGCAACATAAAGTTATAGATGGATATTATATAAAATCGCCAATTAGTGAGTTGGTAAATTGTATCATAAATTATGCATATAAAATGCAGGCAAGCGATATTCATTTAGAGCCACAGGAAAAATATTTGCAAATAAGATTTAGAGTAGATGGCAAGATGATATTAATTTATCAATTAGATAACAAAATTAGTAATTATTTAGTGTCATATTTAAAATTAATAGCTAATTTGGATATTGCTGAAAAACGTATACCGCAAGATGGTAAAATAAATTTTTCTAGTAAAGATGTTACTAATTTAGATATTAGAATATCAACAATTCCGATTATATTTGGTGAAAAAATAGTCCTTAGATTATTAGGTAATATACAGACTTTGTTAAGTTTAGATAATATGGAGTTTTCGTATATTAATCTAAATAATTTTAAAGAAATGATACATTTATCTAGTGGATTAATAGTAATAACAGGCCCAGTAAATTCAGGAAAATCCACATTATTATATGCCATATTAAATTATTTAAATCATACGGATATGAATATTGTAACTATTGAAGACCCTATAGAACTAGATATCCAAGGAATAAATCAAATGCAAGTAAATTTTAAAGCAGGATTAGATTGGTCCTTGGCATTAAAAGCTATTTTGCGACAAGACCCAGATATAGTAATGATTGGAGAAATTCGTGATGATATAGTTGCTAAACAGGCTATAACTACAGCGCTTACAGGTCATTTAGTATTGACTACATTACATACAACAAATGCATTAGGTGTTCCTGCAAGATTGATTGATATGGGAGTAAGCCCCATGATGTTAAGTATTGCTTTGACAGGAATGACAGCACAAAGATTGGTAAGAAAAATTTGTCCATATTGCAAAGTAAAATATAAGCCACAAATGAATTCATTAGAGTCTTTATTTTTAGGTAAAGATTTTTATGTAGGTATGGATTTATATAAAGGAAGTGGTTGTGAAAAATGTAATTATACTGGTTTTAAAGGACAAGTTGCTATTCAAGAAGTTTTTCAGGTAACAGATAAAATAAGACATTTGATAAGTAAATCAGATGTGGATTTAAATTTAAAACGAATGGCACAAATGGAAGGGTTTAAAAATTTATTAGATGATGGAAAAAGCAAAGTCTTACAAGGTATAACAACTGTTCAAGAAGTTTGGCAGGTGATAAATGGAGTGTATAAACTTGGATAAATTTTATAAACTGTTAACTATGGCGATTGATAATAATTGGTCAGATATTCATATAACAACGAATGAGGTGGTTTATTATCGACAAAAGAATAACTTGTATAAAATAAATGAGTTCATATTTAGCATAGAGGAAATAGATAAAATAAAAAATATTATCTTGAATGAAGGTCAACAAAAAACATTAGAAAGTGAAAAAGTAATAGATTTTGCTTATGAATTTTTATCTAGAAGATTTAGGATAAATATTTATGCTACCTATAAAGGTTGGGGTATAGCCATTCGATTGATTAATAATAAAATAATAGATTTAGGTGATTTTTGTCAATTTACAATACTTAAAAATATTATAAACAAGCGTGATGGTTTGGTTTTGATTTGTGGAGCAACGGGAACAGGAAAATCAACTACATTAGCGGCAATGCTTGAATATTTAAATCAAACAGTAGCAAAACATATTATTACTTTAGAAGAACCAATAGAATATGTATTTACTAGTAAAAAATCATTAATTCATCAACGTGAATATCAAATTGATTTTGCTGATTTTGATAAAGCAATAAAAATGGCAATGCGACAAGATCCAGATATTATTATGGTAGGAGAAATTAGAGATAGTGAAACAATGAAAGCTTGTTTAAATGCGTCAGAAACAGGACATTTAGTATTAGGAACGTTACATGCCTCATCAGTTATCGAAGCGATTATGCGTATGGAAAGTTTTTTTCCTGCAGAAAAATTAGCAGAAGTAAATATGCAAATTGCAAGTAGTTTAAATAGTATTATTGTGCAGAATTTAGTGCCAATGGTGGATAATAATTTAATTTGTTGTATGGATATTTTATTGGGTACAACCGCAGTAAAAAATATTATAAATAAAGGAAAATTAGAACAGTTAATTTCTCAAATACAATTAAATAAACAAATGGGAATGCAATGTATGCGTGATGAAATTTTAGAATTAGGCAAAAAGAAGTTGATTAGTGAAGAAGTAATAAAAAATATGGGGTTAGCCAAATGAATAAATATTTTTATGAAGCACGTAATGCATATAGTGGTGAATTGATAAAAGGTTATGTGATGGCACAAACAAAAATGGAAGTGATTGATTATTTAAAACGAGAACAATGTTTGATAATAGGTATTCATCATAATGATATTTATTGTTTGAAGGAATATCTAAAAAATGTAAGTAAACGAAAACAAATCAAGTTGAGCAAAATAATTTTATTATGTCAACAGTTGGCGGTTATGTTAGAAGCTGGAATAGATATTTTAACAGCATTTAAATTAGTAAATGCACATATGAATGATAAAGTTATGAATGAATTTATTATGAAAACATTACAAGGTTTAAATGCGGGGAATAGTTTGGCGAAAATATGGCAAGATGAATATGTTTTACCTAGATATTTAATAAATTCTATAAATGTAGCTGAACATACAGGTTTATTAGCAGTAGCACTAAAAGACGCTGGCGATTTTTTGGCAAAAAAACAAGAATATAAACGAAAAATACAGCAAATTTGTATTTATCCGATATTTTTGTTGAGTGTTTTATGCATAATTATCAGTTTGATGATTTTTTTAGTAATACCTGCTTTTGCAGAGGTATTCAATCGTATGAATATAGATTTGCCATGGCTTACGCGATTTATAATCTCTATAGGTTTGGTATTAAAAAATAATTTTGAAATACTGATACTGTTTTTATGTGGTTTAGCTTTCGGAGGATATAAGTTATGGTGCATACAGAAATTTAGGTTGATTATATTACAAAAATTGATAAAAATGCCTATAGTTGGCAAAATTTTAATTAAACTGTATTTATTAGATATGTCACATCAATTGGTGTTTTTATTGGCTAATGGGATTAGTATTGATGAAGGAATAGAAATACTTATTGAAGATGAACAAAATAATTTATTAGTTAGAGATAGTTTACAAAAAGTGGCAAAGTTAATAAATCAAGGATATTCATTGGCAATAGCTTTTTCTAGAGTGCCATTGAAAGATAATATTTTTCAAGAATTTGTAAATATAGGTGAGCAAACAGGTATGCTTGTAAATATGCTTGAGTATTTGGTGAGCTTTTGGGAAAAAGAAGTGGATAATTTAACAAAAATAATTACACAATTATTAGAACCTATATTGATGGTATGTGTAGGGATAATTGTGGGAATATTTGTTATTTCAATAATTATGCCGTTATTAGAATTGGTAGGAAATATAGGTATCTAAGAAATAATATAAAAATATAAAGAAAGGTTGAGTTTTGATGAGAAACAAAAATGGGTACTTTAAGTGTTTTAAGAAGTTTTGTAAAGAAAACAAAGGTTTTACATTAATTGAGATGATGATAGTGGTAGCTATTATTGCGATTTTAACTGCGATAGCTTTACCTAAATTTAATGAGTCCCTAGCGATGGCTAATACAGCTAGAGTGCAAGCTGATTTACAATCATTAGATACAGCTATTGCAATGTATAGAGTACAAAATGATACTGTACCTCAATCTATTGCAGATTTAAGTGATTATATAGATGTGGATAATATAAAAGCACCGACAGGTGATGTATATATAGATGGAGTACTTACTTCTAATGAAAGTGGAGAAAATTATAGTTTAAATGCTGATAAAACTAATGCTACATTTTTGGGAAAAACAAGAGTGGAATTTGCGAATAAAAATAGTTCAGCAAAGCCATGATAAGTAATAAATCTAGTAAATTTGGAAATGAAAATAATAAATGATAAATATAGATTTTAATATGATAAGTAATGTAATTATTCTTAGTTATCTAATATATATTGCTTATAAGGATTATCAAAAATTAATGATTACTAATACTAGTTTAATTTATTTGATATTGATTTTTATAGCTCGAGATGTGGTACTAAAAATAAATTATTTAGATATTTTGTGGGCATTATTGATTAATTTGGTGATTTTTGTAGGTTTATATATTTTACCTAAAAGATGTATAGGTGCAGGAGATGTAAAATTAGCACTAGTTTTAGCTTTATGGTGCAATTACCCGCAGTGTATCTTGGCAATATATATAAGTTTTATTACAGGTGGGATAGTAAGTATTATATATTTATTAAAATTATATTTAGTTAAAAATATGAAGTTAGAAAATATATATAAATATAAAGTTATACCTTTTGCACCTATTTTGATTTGGGGAAATGTTTTAGCTTATTATAAAGCAAATAGTATTTGGCAATTTTGGTGTGAATTATTAGGGTTATAATTATGTGGTATTTAGAATTAATAATGTCAATTGGATTAATAGTTTTGTTAGTTCAAGGTATAAATTTTGTGGATTTAGCAAGTGATGAACGAATTGTAAATGCAGAAACTGTAAATTTAATGGAAGTTTTGATGGATATACAAGAACGTTCAAGAGACTATCATTATATGGAAAGTGGAGATTTCCGTCCAATTTGTTATATATATTCTGATAAATATGAAGTAGTATTACAATTTCATGGAAAAAAGATAACACATCACTTACCAGAAGATATAAAAATTAATTTTTATGATAGTGGTGGATATTATGTTTTTCGTCAAGAAAGTTTATATAATGGTTGGCCTAATAAAACAATAAAGGTCTATAAAAATAATGTCGCTAAATATATTATTATCAATCGAGTAGGCAGAATACGTGTATCGAAATATTATAAGGAGCCGTCATGAAAAAGAATTTGGTAAAAGATTTAGTAGTAAATAATCAAGGCTTTTTCAATTTAGAAATGGTAATTTTAGTATGTATTGTGTTAAGTATATCAACTGTATGGTTATCGTTAGGAGTATTAATAAATCAACAAAGAAATAATGGTTATCGGACGACAGCAATATTTTTAGCACAAGGGTATATAAATCTTATGGAAGTAAATCAAGAAGATAAGATTCCTGATGAGGTGATTTATAATGGAATGAAATATAAAATTATTGCTGTAGATAAGGACGATATTAAATCAAATGTAAAAGATTTAGAAGTAACAATAAAATGGGATTATAATCATGAAGAGCAAAGTGAATATCAAAAAAGAACAATTTATCCAAGATAGACATGGATTTATTTTTGCGAATATGTTAATAATGCTACCAATTATTTGTACATTATCAATCACAATATTGTTAATAACTAGTACAATTAGTAAAAATATGTTGATTTATATAGATAATTGGATGTTACAGCAACAAACGAGAACTGTTTTAGAGAATATGGCTACAGAAATTACTTATGCAGATGAAATAATAAAACAAGTGGATTTTGCAGGAAAAGAAACATTGATTATTGCAACTAAAAGACGAGCTAGTGCGAATTCTAGTGAAATGGAAAAGTATTTAGGTTTTAGAAAAGAAGGCCCCAAAATTTATCGTTGTGAAATGTCTAAGATACCAAATGATTATACGATAAAATCTAAACAGCCGTTAAATAGTGAAAATTATTTTGGTGATAATAATTTGACATATGTTTGTGAACAAATAGATGAAAATATATATTTATTGGAAATAAAAGGTTCATCATATCGAACCAAACAGAATTTTAATTTACAAACTATAGTTATTAAAAGAAATCATAAAGAAAATGAATAAAATAATAAAAAAAATAAAATCAATTAAAATAGTGCATAATGAAAATGGTATGGTTAGTATAAGTGCGAGCATTATTTTAAGCTTGGTGGTAATGTTTACTTTAGCAATTTATGAATTATCTTTGGGTGAAAATGATAGTGTAAAAGTTTTGAAATTAAATAAACAAGCGGAAAATTATACAATAAGTGAATGCTTAAACATGATTAATAATTATCAACATGATTATAATTTATGGCAGACAGATACAAAAAGAGCTGAAAATATTACTGATTTTGCTGAAGCGATTGTTGTTGATGAAAAAATTTTAAATAATGATAAATTAAATACTGGTGATATAAAAATAACGGCTTATTTAATGAATTATAAGCAAAATGAGTATAGATTAGTAGTGGAAACTAGTTTTACTAAAAAAGAAATAACTAATCAAAAATGTGTGTATTTGATACAGAAAGATGATGATGTAATTGTACAACGTTGGGAACGTTAAAAGAAAAATAGGGGCTAAATTTAAAAATATAAAAGATATATATGTAAATATATGGGAAAAGTTTGTGTATATATATGTCAAAGAAGATAAAATATGGTTAGCTGAAATAAAAAAAGGAAATAGTAAAAATATATGGGAATTGGCATATCTTGATTATGTACAAAAACAAGATAAAGATGATGAATTTTTTTATCAAGAAGCATTGTATAAATTTTATCAAGAAATAGTAGATGAAACTGATAAATGTGATAAGTTGTGTGTGGAAATAGCAAATGATAATCAGATGATAAATAAACTACAGTATGAATTTCCTCAGATGCCGAAAAAGGATTTAAGAAAAGCACTACATTGGGAATTATTAGAAAATGAGAATATAGATAAATATTATTATAATTATCGAGTAAATGATAAAAATGTTAAAGAACAAGATAATTTAATGGCGGAAAATATATGCGATATTGAAGTTAATTTAATTGATAAAGATTTAGTGGATTATTGGAGAGTAATAGCCAAAGAACAGAATTTAAAAGTTTGTAGTATATATACTACAAGTAACAGTTATGTTTTGGATAATATTATAAAAAATAGTGAATTTAATAAAGAACAAAATAAACTTACATATGAATTAAATAATACAATGATTGTTTTAAATTTAGATAATGAATGGGTGGAAAATGAATTTAAGGAAGAGATAAATTATTTAGTAGCTAGAATAATGCAATTATTAACTAGACAATATATAGAATTATTACCAAAAAAATATCAAGAAACAACATGGAAATGGAAAAATATTGGATATTCTTTGGCGGTAGTTTTAATGATGATTATTTGTTTTTGGGGAAGTTTTATGGGGACAAATCATTATCAATTACAAAATAAAGAAAATATTTTAGCGGAACAATTAAATTTATTAGAACAAGATATAAAGCAAATGAAATCTTTAAAAACAAAAGAGCAAATAATTCAAGATAAACAATCTTTAGTTAAAATTTTATCAGAAAAATCTTTAAATAGTTATGCGATTTTAGTAAATTTGGGTACTAATACAATACAAGATGTAAAATTGATAAATGTAGAAATAAATGAAATGAAAAATAAAAATGAAAATAATAATAGTAATAGGAGTATAGTAACTTTAGTGGGAAAGGCTAAAAGTTATGAGGCAATAACAAATTATGAAGAACAATTAAAACATATAGATTTATTTGATGAGCATGAATTATTGTATATAAAATTAAATCCAGAAGATAATTTATTGGATTTTAGTATAAAACTTAAATAAAAAATATAAATATGAGGTGAAAAAATGAAATACAATGATTATAAATATTTGGGTATATGTATAAGTATCATTATTTTGGTGATAATGATACTATTTTTTTTGACTAAAATGATAGATGCTAGTAATAAAGATTTAAATGAAAAGATAATACAGGAAGAAAATTGTTTAAAAGAGTATAATGATTGTATAGCTAAATATCAGGATATAAATACTTATCAGCAATCAATAGATGTAAATGGGGAATTAGTAGAGGCTAAAATTCCTAAAGAAATGCAAGAGGCAAAGATTTTAGCAATGCTTAATCAAATGGCAAATAAGGCAAATGTAGAAATTATAGAGATGACTCCACAAAATTTGGAGAAGGTAAATATAGATAATATAGGTACAATTAATACGTATGAACAACAAAATTTTTCTGTAAATGTACAAGGTGATTATTTTGCTATAGTAGATTTTTTTAGGCAAATAAATTTGGCAGATAGATTAATAAATGTGGTAGAAGAAAAAGTTTTTGTACAAAATGACACAATAATTGCTAAATTAACTTTACAAATTTATGCTAATAATTAATAATAGATAAAGGTGATTTTTTTTTGGTATAAATATATATAAATAATATAGATGGGAGTAATATCTATATGTTAGTACAAATAGAAGGTTTAATAAAAACAATAGGGATTTTAGATATTTTTGATATCTTGATTGTGGCGTTTATTTTATATCGAGTGTATAAAATGCTAGAAAATACTAGAGCCATAACTTTGACGCGTGGTTTGTTAATATTATTATTATTAACAATTATTACTAGTTGGTTAGAACTTCATGCAATAAATTGGTTACTACAAAAAACAGTAACATTATTATTTGTGGCTTTGCCAATTGTGTTTCAACCAGAATTGCGTCGTGCTTTGGAGCATATAGGTGAAGGTCGTTTTTTAAAGAGAACGATGTTACTAAATTATGAAGAAGTATGTTCTTTAGTTTCAGAATTGGATCGAGCAGTTATAAAAATGTCTTCAACTAAAACAGGAGCTTTAATTGTTTTAGAACGTAATATGGGATTAAATGATATCAGTGTAAGTGGTATACAAATAGATGGTATTGTAAGTTCTGAATTATTATTAAATGTATTTATTCCTAATACGCCACTTCATGATGGAGCTGCAATTATTCGTGGTAATCGTTTGGTAGCAGCAGGTTGTTTATTACCATTGACAGATGATAGGTCACTTAGTACTGAATTGGGGACTCGTCATCGTGCGGCTATTGGCTTGTCTGAACAATGTGATGCAGTAGTAGTTATTGTTAGTGAAGAAACAGGGATTATTTCTATAGCAGAAGCTGGTAGAATATATAGAAATTTAGATTCTGATCAGTTAAGACAGTATTTAATGCCAATATTTTCACCAAGAAAAACAACAATAAAAGATGCTGTCTTGAAATGGAGGCAGAGAAAATGATAAGCTTTTTTCGAAAAAATCTTCCGGAGAAATGTTTGGCACTTATAGTAGCTATTGGTTGTTGGATTTTTGTAATGAATGACCAAAATCCGCAGATTGAAAATACTTATAGTGTGCCAATAAGTATTGTTAATGCACCAGAAGGATATCAAATTTCTAAAGATGTAGAAAATGTAAAATTAAGAGTGCGTGCACCAAGGTCATTATTTACAACAGTGGATATGTCTTCATTTAAAGTTTATGTAGATTTAAATGGTGTAGAAAATGGTGTACATGAAATGCAAGTGCAGACTGTTTTACCAAGTGGTTTTGAATTAGTATCCGTAGCGCCAACAAAGATTTTGGTAAATGTGGATAAAATAGAACAAAAAGAAATTCCTGTACGTTTGAATTTATCAGGAACTCCAGGTGATGGTAAAGTAGTAGCTAGTGTACAACAATCATTGCAAAATGTAACTGTTGAAGGGCCAATAAGTGCTTTAAATAAAATTACAGCTGCTGTAGGTTATATTGGGGTAAATGGTAATACTGAAAACTTTAGTGTAACTGTTCCTTTAATTGCTGTAAATGATAAAGATAAAGAGATTGATAATGTACGCTTAATACCAAAAACGGTAGATGTATCAATTGTTTTGGCAAGGGGATTAAATACTAAAATAATAGATGTTAAACCAGCATTGATGTCTGATTTATCGACAGATTATATTTTAAAATCTGTAAAAGTTGAACCAGAAAAAATAGAAGTAAGTGGTAATGTAGATATTATTGGTAATATGACATATTTATCTACAGAAAATATATCTTTGGCTAAAACTACTGAATCTACAAAACAAAGTGTAAGATTAAAAGTTCCTGAAGGTGTGAATGTAACGAATCGGGAAGTAGTAGTAGATATCGAGATTGAGAAAAAAAGCGATAGTGATAAAGATAATAAGAAAAAATAAATAAGTGTAAAATAAAAATGAATGGATTGATTATTAAATGATAAGAATAAAAAATTTCAATGTAGAATTTACTAATCAATCTCCAATCGAAGTTTTAGCGGCTAACCGCTTGAAATTAGCACCTCAACAAATTGATGAGGTGCTAATTGTACGTAAGGGGATTGATGCTAGACGTTATAAAGGTGCGCCAATATATTTTGTATATATTTTAGATGTAAAGGTAAAAATTCCGGAAAATAAAGTATTAGCGAGATTGAAAAAAGATAAAAATGTAGAAATTCATCATGAAGAGGAAATTCCTAAATTAAATTTAAATCATAATAAAAAATCACGTCCAATTATTGTGGGCTTTGGCCCGGCTGGTATGTTTGCAGCTTTGACCTTAGCTAAATATGGATATAATCCAATTGTATTTGAACGTGGTAGTGATGTTGATACTAGACATGAAGATATTGATAAATTTTGGCAAGGTGGTCAATTAAAAGAAAATTCTAATGTACAATTTGGTGAAGGTGGAGCAGGTACTTTTTCTGATGGAAAATTAACTACACGTATCAATGATAGTAAAATCACAGATGTATTATCTGCATTTGTTGATGCAGGAGCACCATTGGAAATAAAATATTTGCATAAGCCACATATTGGTACAGATATTTTGCGTACGGTAGTAAAAAATATTCGTGAAAAAATTAAATCTTTGGGTGGCGAGATATTTTTTAATGCACAAGTTACAGATTTTATAATTAAAGATAATGCTATTTGCGGTGTAGAGATAAATCATCAAGATAAATACATAAGTAGTGATGTATTTTTGGGGATTGGTCATAGTGCAAGAGATACATATGAATTACTTTATCAAAAAAATGTATCGATGCAGGCAAAACCGTTTGCGATAGGTGTACGTATAGAACATCCACAAACATTAATAGATAAAGCACAATATGAACAAGATTATCAAAATGAATTATTACCAGTAGCGGATTATGCGGTAACCTATAATAATCGTCAAAAACAGCGTAGTGTATATTCATTTTGTATGTGTCCTGGTGGGCAAGTTGTGGCGGCAGCCTCTGAATTAAATCGTGTAGTAGTAAATGGCATGAGTAATTATAAACGTGATTCTGGTATAGCTAATAGTGCATTACTTGTGAATGTAACGTCAGATGATTTTGGTCATAATGTATTAGACGGCATGAAGTTTCAACGTCATTATGAATCATTAGCTTATGAATGTGGCGGGAAAAATTATCATGCACCAGTGCAAACTGTAGGAGATTTTTTACAAAACAAGGTTAGTGATGATAATTTCTTAATAGAACCAACATATAAACCGGGTGTGAAATTAGCAAATTTACGAGATTGTTTGCCTAGTTTCGTAACAGATATGCTCAGTGAAGCTTTACCATATTTTGATAAAAAAATAACAGGATTTGCCAATGAGCATGTAGTAATGACAGGTGTGGAAATGCGTTCCTCAGCACCATGCAGAATTATACGTGATAGACAATCATATATGTCAGAAAATGTAAAAGGATTATATCCTATTGGCGAAGGTGCGGGTTATGCTGGCGGAATAATGAGTGCGGCAGTTGATGGTGTAAATGCAGCATATAGTTATATGACAAGTGAAGAATAATAAAAAGCGATTAGAATAAGTAAAATTATTCTAATCGCTTTTTTGCATTTATTTTAGTAAATTTAAAATCTGGGTAATAGTTTGGTTTAAATTATTACTAGCTATATCTGTTTGCATAGCTTTTTGCAGTGAAATTGGTGCTTGAATAATAGGAAAATAAGCATCAATACCTTGAGAATTTACACTAGAGGCATTATTAGTAGCACAACCACATATAGCAATGACTTTAATTTGAGGATTTAATTGTTTGGCAAGTTTAGCAATACCTATAGGGGCTTTACCCATAGAAGTTTGTAAGTCAATTTTACCTTCTCCGGTAATGAGTAAATCAGCATTTTTAAGAAATTCTTGAATGTGCAAGGTATTTAAAATAAGTTCAATTCCTGGTATTAGTTGAGCTTTTAAAAATGTATGAAAAGCAAAGCCAAGACCACCAGCAGCACCTGCTCCAGCTAAATTAGCGCCAGTAAGACCTAGTTGCTTTTTTATTAAATCAGCAAAATTTTTGATATTATTATCCATTTGATTAACAATGTCAGGAGTAGCCCCTTTTTGTGGTGCATAAATATGAGAACAACCATTTTCGCCGTATAAAGGATTAGTAACATCACAAGCAATAGAAAATGAACAGTCTTTGATAAGTGAATTTAGTGTGGAAGTATCAATAAATGCGATATCTTGTAAATCTTTACCAAAAATACCAATAGATTGATGATTTTTATTGAAAAATTTTATACCTAATGCACTAAGCATACCAAGACCACAATCATTTGTGGCGCTACCGCCTATGCCAATAATGAATTTACGACAACCGTTATGTATAGCGTCTAAAATCAATTCACCAAGACCATATGTGGTAGTAAATAAAGGATTACGTTTATTTTCTGAAACAAGTGTAAGTCCAGCAGTATCAGCCATTTCGATAATAGCTATATTATCTTGAGCAAGATATCCATATCGACTTTGAATTTTGTCGCCTAAAGGACCTGTAACATAAGAAGAGATAATTTTTCCATGTAAACCTTCTGTAAGTGCGTCTACAGTTCCTTCTCCGCCGTCAGCTAAGGGGAAAATTTTTATGTTACTTTGGGGAAAGATTTTTTTAGTAGCATTAAATACAATATTTCCAGCTTGGATAGAAGATAGACTACCTTTGAATGAATCAATAGCGATAACAATATTTTGCATAATATATTCCTACCTATATAAAATAAATTATAAATTTATTATCGCTAATTTGAAAAAAGATGTCAATTTTTAGGTGAGAATAAAATTTGTCATTTTCTAAATTTATTGTATAATTGTAGTATTAGTATTAATCATAATTTAAATTAGTAAATGCCTATATTAATTTGGTAATAATTATATTTTAGTATAATTAACTAGAATATAATTGAATATTTATGGTATTATGAAATATAATATCCAAAGACCGTCTAGAAAACGGAACTGACAAAAGTTGATAATAAAAGTTGAAGAGGGGATTTTTTTATGGCTAGAATGTTTGGAACTGATGGTGTTAGAGGTAATGCAAATGTAGAATTAACACCAGAATTAGCTTACAAATTAGGTCGTGCAGCGGCTACTTATTTTTCTAAAAAAGATGGAGCAGCTTGCACAATTTTTATTGGTAGAGATACACGTTTATCAGGTCCAATGTATGAATCAGCATTATCTGCTGGTATTTGTTCCGCTGGTGGTCATGTAGTATTAACAGGTGTAATGCCAACACCTGCTGTAGCGTATTTAACTCGTAAACATGAAGCAGATGCGGGTATTGTTATTTCTGCATCTCATAATCCATTTCATGATAATGGTATAAAATTCTTTGGTGGTGATGGTTATAAATTACCAGATGTTGTAGAAGATGAAATCGAAGCATTAGTACATCAAATTGAAAAAGAGGATAATTTACCTCGTCCAACAGATGATAAAATTGGTAGTGTAAGTTATCGTCATGATTTGCTAGAAGAATATGTAAATTTTGTTACAAAAACAACTGATATTGAATTAGATGGTATGAGAATTGTTTTAGATTGTGCAAATGGTGCAGCTTATGAAGCAATGCCAAAAATTCTACGTCGTTTAGGTGCAGATGTAATTGTTATTCATGATAAACCAAATGGTGTAAATATTAATGATAATTGTGGTTCTACACATTTAGAATCATTGATTCAAGCAGTGAAAGAAAATAAAGTAGATATAGGTATTGCTCATGATGGTGATGCTGATAGATGTTTATGTATTGATGAAAATGGAGAATTTATTGATGGTGACCATATGATAGCTGCTTGTGCTATTTATATGATGGGTAAAGGTAAATTAAAAAATAATACAGTAGTTACAACTGTTATGGCTAATATTGGCTTTCATAAAGCGATAAAAGAAAATGGTGGTAATACAGAAATCACAGCTGTTGGCGATAGATATGTATTAGAAAATATGCTTGCTAATGGTTATAATTTAGGTGGTGAACAATCTGGGCATATTATTTTCACAGATTTTTCAACTACCGGTGATGGCCCAGTTACAGCACTTCAAGTATTATCTTATTTAAAACGTACAAGAAAAAAAGCATCTGCAATTACAAATATTATGACAAGTTATCCACAATTATTAGTTAATGTAAGAGTAGCAACTAAAGATGGTTGGGAAGAAAATGCAGCTATTAAAGCATCTATTAAAGAAGGCGAAGCTCAATTAGGTGAAAATGGTCGTATTTTAGTACGTCCATCTGGTACAGAACCATTAATTCGTGTAATGGCAGAAGGTCCAGATCAACAAGAATTAGAAGAAATTTGTCAAAAAATAGCAGACGTTGTAAAAGTTCAACAAGGTTAATTTTAAGATAAAAATTAAAAGTATTGACAAAAAGATAAGTTGTATTTAAAATATGAGCATGCACAAATACGAAATAAATTGTGCATGCTCTTTTTGATATATTTTTGTATATAACAGATAATAAAAGGGTTTATACAAACTTTAGCGCTGGCTCTATTTAGTATTTATGAAAATAGAGTACGAGGAAGAAGTCGTCGAAACATCAGCGGATGCTTCTCGGTTTGATCTAATCGATAGTAACTGGCAAAACTTTTAAGTAATTAAAAGGACAATACAGTGATAGATTTGTATAAAAATATATCTTGAGCAAAAATAATATTAAAGTGCCTAGGAGGTATATTTTATGTGCGGAATTGTTGGTTATATTGGAGAAAAACAGGCAGCAGATTTTTTAATTGATGGATTGACAAAATTAGAATACAGAGGTTATGATTCAGCAGGTATTGCAGTATTTAATGGTGAAAACATAAATATTGTAAAAGCAGTAGGTCGTTTGGCTGCGTTAAAAGAAAAAGTAATTAGCTCTACTCCAGAAGGTGTAATGGGTATTGGTCATACAAGATGGGCAACACATGGTCGTCCATCTGATGTTAATTCTCATCCACACACAGATTGTACAGGTAAATTTGCTATAGTGCATAATGGTATAATTGAAAATTATATGTCTTTAAAAGAAGAATTGATGGCTAAAGGTCATAAATTCCTTTCTGAAACAGATACAGAAGTTGTAGCGCATTTAATTGAAGAAGTATATACAGGCGATTTTGTAGAAGCTGTAAAAAAAGTATTAGATAGAATCGAAGGCTCATATTCGCTTGCATTTATGTGTCAAGATTATCCAGATACACTTATTTGCACAAAAAAAGATAATCCACTTGTAATTGGTCTAGGTGAAGGGGAAAACTTTATTGCATCAGATATTCCAGCAATTATTGCTTATACTCGTCGTACTTATATCATGAATGATGGTGAAATTGCAATAGTAAAAAAGGATTCTATTGATGTAATAGATAGAAAAGGTAATCCTATTACTAAAAAAGTTTTTGAAGTAAATTGGAATGCTGAAGCGGCTGAAAAAGGCGGTTATGAACATTTTATGTTAAAGGAAATTCATGAACAGCCAAAAGCAGTAAGAGATACAATTTCTCCACGAATTGATAAAGAAAATGCACAAGTAGTGTTAGATGAATTAAAGTGGACTAAAGAATATGTAGAAAACTTTAATAAAATTTATATCGTAGCATGTGGTACAGCATATCATGCAGGTCTTGTAGGAAAATATTATATTGAAAAATTAGCACGTATTCCAGTAGAAATAGATATTGCTTCTGAATTTAGATATCGTGACCCAATTATCGATGAACATACACTTACTATTGTAATTAGTCAATCAGGAGAAACTAGTGATACTCTTGCAGCACTTAAAGAATCTAAACGTCTAGGTGCTAAAACTTTGGCGATTACAAATGTAGTAGGCTCTTCTATTGCTCGTGAAGCAGATCAGGTAATGTATACATGGGCAGGCCCAGAAATTGCAGTAGCCTCAACAAAAGCTTATACAACACAATTAGTTACTATGTTTTTATTTGCAATGTATATTTCTGGATTAAAAGGTACTATAAGTCAGGAAAGAACACATGAACTTTTAGCACAACTTCGTTTACTTCCAGATGAAATTAATCGTACATTAGAAGATGTAGAACCAATTAAAACATTTGCGAAAAATTATGCATTTAATAATGATGTATTCTATATTGGTCGTTCTTTAGATTATAATGTAGCATTAGAAGGCTCTTTAAAATTAAAAGAAATATCTTATATTCATGCAGAAGCATATGCAGCAGGGGAATTAAAACATGGTACACTTGCACTTATTGAATCTGGTGTACCAGTAATAGCACTTGCAACACAAAAAAGTGTGTATGAAAAAACTTTAAGTAATATAAAAGAAGTAAAAGCACGTGATGCGGTAATTATTGGTATAGCATCTAGTGATGACAATGAACTTGAAAAATATGTTGACCATGTAATCAAAGTTCCAGTAACAGATGAATTGTTAATACCACTTCTTACAGTTGTTCCATTACAATTACTTGCTTATTATGCAGCAATTACTCGTGGCTGTGATGTAGATAAACCTCGTAATCTTGCAAAATCTGTAACAGTAGAATAAAATATATATAGTAGTTGTAAATTTGATAAATGGCATAGAAAAACTATGCCATTTTCTTATAATTTTTTGTAGTAATTTTAAATAAAAAATAAATCATGACTAAAATCTAAGAATAAGAAAAAATTATCATTAAAAAATATTGATTTGGGTTGACAAACGCGAAAAAAAATACTATTATCTAAAAAAAACTTTTATTACATTTTATTTTGCGTTATACTATATACTATAAAAAATAAGGAAAGAGGTATTGTTGTGGCATATTATTTTAAAGAAGCATCTCATACTTTTGGAGAATATTTATTAGTTCCAGGATATTCTTCTGAAAAATGTATTCCAGCAAATGTTTCTCTTGAAACTCCACTTGTAAAATTCAAAAAAGGTGAAGAACCAAAAATAAAATTAAATGTTCCTATGACTTCCGCTATCATGCAGGCTGTATCTAATGATACAATGGCGATTGCTCTTGCTAAAGAAGGCGGTATTTCTTTTATTTACGGTTCTCAAAGCATTGAAGCACAAGCAGCAATGGTTAGTCATGTAAAAAATTACAAATCTGGTTTTGTAAGTAGTGACTCCAATATTATGCCTTCTACTACACTTGGTGAAGTATTGGCATTGAAACAAAAAACAGGACATTCTACAATGGCTGTTACAGAAGACGGAACACCAACTGGTAAATTAGTAGGTATTGTTACTAGCCGTGATTACCGTGTTAGCCGTATGAGCATGGATACTAAAGTAGAAACTTTTATGACTCCATTTGAAAAATTGATTTATGCTGATGCAGAAACAACTACATTGTCAATAGCAAATGACCTCATTTGGCAACATAAATTAAATATGTTACCACTTGTTGATAAAAATCAACGTTTACGTTATATGGTATTTAGAAAAGACTATACAGATAATAAAGAACATGCGTTAGAACTTACAGATAATAATAAACGTTATCTTGTAGGTGCAGGTATCAATACTCGTGACTACGCTGAACGTGTTCCTGCACTTTTAGCAGCTGGTGCAGATGTACTTTGTATCGACTCTTCTGAAGGTTTTTCTGAATGGCAGAGAATTACTTTAAAATATATTCATGAAAACTTCGGTGAAGATGTAAAAGTTGGTGCAGGTAACGTTGTAGATAAAGAAGGTTTCCGTTTCTTAGCTGAAGCTGGTGCAGATTTCGTTAAAGTTGGTATCGGTGGCGGTTCTATTTGTATCACTCGTGAAACAAAAGGTATCGGTCGTGGACAAGCTACTGCATTAATTGATGTTGTAGAAGCTCGTGATGAATATTATAAAGAAACTGGCGTATATATTCCTGTTTGCTCTGATGGTGGTATCGTACATGATTATCATATGACACTTGCATTAGCAATGGGTGCTGATTTCTTAATGCTTGGACGTTACTTCTCTCGTTTTGATGAAAGCCCAACAAATAAAGTACGTATTAATGGTACTTATTTAAAAGAATATTGGGGTGAAGGTTCCAATCGTGCTCGTAATTGGCAACGTTATGACCTTGGTGGCGATAGAAAATTATCCTTCGAAGAAGGCGTAGATTCTTATGTACCATATGCAGGGCCATTACATGATAACGTATTACTTAGCTTGAGCAAAATGCGTTCTACAATGTGTAACTGTGGTGCTTTAAGCATTAAAGAATTCCAAGACAAAGCAAAACTTACACTTGTTTCTGCAACAAGTATCGTAGAAGGCGGTTCTCATGACGTTATTCTTAAAGATAAATTCAGAGGCAATGACTAATTAAGTTGGTTCTTTGTCAAATGTTGGGGTAAAGGATAGACAAATTGTTGTCTATCCTTT